>Ga0214472_10001079_pt1 | contig 31394 bp, 22 predicted proteins | sample RVTome_6_FD_207662 | JGI IMG/M metagenome (GOLD analysis project Ga0214472, IMG submission 207662) | Soil microbial communities from uranium-contaminated site in the Upper Colorado River Basin, Wyoming, United States - RVT140D175 | ecosystem: Environmental > Terrestrial > Soil > Contaminated >...
TCAAGCGAAAGATGAGCAATTATCCCCTCCGACCGCGCAAGCGGTCGCGCACAAAAAGGATCATGGTCGAGAATCATATTAGGATCATAAAGTGAACAGTATTGCCCCTAGCCCCTCTTTTTCAAAGAGGGGTAATGTTATGGAACCGTAAGGAATGAAGAAGCACGCCTACGAGGATTCCCCCTTTTTGAAAGGGGGATTAAGGGGGATTTTGCGGTCGCTCAGGTGTACAGAAGATCGGTGTAAAAGTTTTTCTCGAGGGACTCGATGAAGATCGCGGTGATCGATGACTATCAAGACGCGTTCCGCACGCTTCGCTGCTACGCGAAACTCAAGGGGCACGAGGTCCTGGTCTATAACGACACGGAGAAAGACCCCGCTCGTCTCGCCGAGCGGTTGAAAGACGCCGAAGCCGTGATCCTGACGCAAGCGCGCTCGGCTTTTCCGCGCGTGCTGATCGAGCGCCTGCCCAAGCTCCGGCTCATCAGCCAGACCGGGCGCAGCACGGGACATATCGACATCGCCGCCTGCACCGAGCATGGCGTCGTGGTGTCGGCGGCCGGCTTCGCCACACCGCACCCGACCGCGGAGCTTACCTGGGGCCTCATTCTCGCCGCGCTGCGGCACATCCCATACGAAGCGCAGCGGCTGAGAGAGGGGCACTGGCAATCGACGGTTGGGATTTGCGTGCGGGGAAAAACGCTCGGCATTTACGCCTATGGCCGCATCGGCAGCCTGGTTGCGCATGTGGGGCGGGGGTTCGGTGCGCGCGTACTGTGCTGGGGTCGTGACGGATCCCTGGCGCGCGCCAAAGAAGCCGGATACGAGGTCGCGGAAAGCCGCAAAGCTTTCTTCACCGATAGCGACATCGTGAGTCTCCATCTGCCGCTGAACAGCGAGACGCGCGGCATCGTCACAGGTGAGGATCTCGCGCGCATGAATCCCACCGCGCTTATCGTCAACACGAGCCGCGCCGGAATCATCGCCGAACACGCGCTGGTCGAAGCTCTAAAGGCCGGCCGCCCGGGCTTTGCAGCGGTGGACGTCTTTGAAGACGAACCCGTGATCGGCGCTGCTCACCCGCTGCTTGAAATGGATAACGTGGTCGCAACCCCTCACCTCGGTTACGTCGAGAGGGAAAACTATGAAATCTACTATGGAATCGTGATCGATCAGATTCTCGCGTACGCAAGCGGCGACCCCATCAACCTGCTCAATCCCGCGGCGGTTGGCAAAAAATAACTAAGCAAAGCCAAGAGTATTCGAGATTCGGAAATGAAGAAAAGATCGGAAAGGGTCATGTCTCCCGCGAAGGCGCAAAGGCGCCAAGTGACGGACCCCGGTCCGTCATCCCGAGCGAATGCGAGGGATCTGAGAAGAAGATTTCTCGCCTTGCTCGAAACAAGGATTTCTCCCGGAGTTTACCCTGAGCCCGCCGAAGGGGTCGAAATGACAACGAGTGTCGTTTCTTGCCCTGGTGTCCCTTCGGCGAAGCTCAGGAGATGCTTCGAATTCCGGCGTTGCGGCATCAGGCGCCCCTACTCAATTGCGCAAACCGTTTTTTCATCAGCTCGACCTGACTGAGATAGCGCCGCAGGCTGTGAGCCCCGCAGCGCTCCCCCGGCGTCAGACGAAAACCGCGCGCAACAAAGCTTTTTCCTCTGCTAAATCCGCACAGGTGAATCACGGCGGCCAATTTTTGTTGTTGAGCCAGGCTGGCCTTTGCAGTGCCAGCCGCAGCCAGCGCATCGACTACACTGCGGTGGAGGTAAGCGACGGTCATTTCACTCGAATGGCTCGCCAGCACCCGGGAATATAGGCTATTGAACCAGCAGGAACTCAGGTCGTACCACGGACCATCGCTCACGACCTTATGATCCCGGATGCAATACTTTCGCGCCTCGGCAAAGGTGCCGTCGGTGATTTGAAACATGCCGAGCGCGCTCGAAGCCGGACGATAGACTTCGAAAGGGTTCCACGACCAGTGCCAGCTCCAGTAGGTGCTGGCAATCGGATTGCCGCTGCCTTCGACTTGCGCCAGAGCGGCGAGAAATTCAGCTGTAATGATGCTCGTGGAGTACTTCTCGAACAGCGGTCCGTAGTTTTGCCAGGTCGATTCAGGGCTCTTGGCTAAAGCGCCGCTGACGGGCGCGAGGAGCTCACCGGGCTTGCGATAAACTTGATAGATCCAGTTGAGCGGGAAAAAAGCCGCGATTCCCAGCGCGCAGTACCAAACAACGGCCGCCTTCCAGTGGAACCCGGCGATTCTTCCGGACTGTCTCCTGAAGAATCGAACTCCGCTATAGACGATAGCCTTCACCCCGAATTTTCATCCTCTCACGATCATTCCCGATCGAGGCACACTCCCATAAGCTAAATGGTACTGAAGCGAAGAAAAGCCGTCAACTCGGCCTATTTGCCCCTCTCGAATCTCTTCAACGACCGGAACGATTGGAACGACTGGAACGTCTGGAACGATTGGAACCAGAATGAACGTTGCGCACTTCGGCGCGCTTGCGCTGCCGGGTCAGTTCGAGTTATGTAATGCTGGCGTTGGCGCCGATAGAAAAACTTAAGCCGAACCGCGGCTAAAACTCGATCCAGAAAAAAATGGCCGACCGAATCCTCAAACATCTTTGCGACTATGCGCTGAAGTTGTCCTATCGCGACCTGCCGCAGGAAGTCATACGCCGCGCCAAACACATCGTCATGGATACCGTGGGTTGCGCGCTCGGGGGGGCGGAAAGCCCTCCGGCTAAGATCGCCCGAGCCGCCGCGTCCGAAATTACTTCGTCCGTCCCGTCCACCGTCATGATCAGCGGTCAAAAAACCTCGCCCGACCTCGCGGCATTCGCCAATGGCGTGATGATCCGCTATCTCGATTTCAACGACACCTACGCCGGTTCGCCCACCTGTCACCCGAGCGACCTCCTCGCCCCAGTGCTCGCCGTTGTGGACGCAAAGAACGGCGACGGCAAAGACGTAATCGTCGGAATGGTTTTGGGATACGAGGTGCTTTGCGGACTCATCGACGCCGGAGCGAATGAGCGCGGGGGTATCTGGGACCAGTCGACCTACGGCGTCATCGCGGCCGCCGTCGCAGCGGCGAAACTCTTCGGCCATACGAGAGAGCAGATGACCAATGCGATCAGCTTGGCGGCCACGTCGCATATCAGCCTCGAGCAAATTAGAAGAGGCCAGATCTCCCACTGGAAGGGCTGCGCGTTGGCCAACGCCTCGAGAAACGCCGTCTTTTGCGCGATGCTCGCCGGCAAGGGAATGACGGGACCGGAGGAAGTATTCGAAGGCAAGGCCGGATTTTTCAATAGCACGGGAATCCGCTTCGAGATCAGGCCGTTCGCGGATTCCGCCGATGCTTACCGCATCATGAAAGCTCGGGTGAAAGCATTTCCTTCGGGGTATTTTTCACAGAGCGCGATCGAGGCGATTCTCAACTTGCGCTTGCAAATCGCCGACCTCGACGCGATCAAAGAAATTCGTTTGCAGACTTTTCCCGCCGGCTACGAGGTCATGGGTTCCGGAGAAGCGAATTGGCGGCCGGAAACCAGGGAGAGCGCCGATCACAGCCTGCCCTTTGTGATGGCCGTCGCGCTGATGGAAGGCGGCGTAGAGATTCGCCATTATGACCAGATGTACTACAAGCGATCCGACGTGCGGGCGCTCATGCAAAAAATCAAGGTGCGGATCGGCGAGGAGCCCGTCGCCGCGTGGCCGGAAGTTCCCTTGAACATCGTGGACGTTGAGCTGAAGTCGGGGAAAGTGCTCTCGACAAAAGTGGCCTACCACCTCGGCCATTTCAAACGGCTGATGACCGATGAGGAACAAGAGCGGAAATTTCGCCCGCTGGCGGAACCGCTGCTGCCGAAGCAACAAATTGACGATCTCCTGGCCTGCCTGCGCCGCCTGGACGAAGTCGAGCGGATCGGCGAGTTGATTGCCTTAACCGTGGCGCCTACGTTATCAGCGCGACGCCCGCCGCGGTGAACAAGATCAATCCCAAATCAAAATCCGAAGCTCGAAATCCGAAACAAACGAAAAAACTCAAATTCCAAATCCGAAACGATCTCGTTTAGATACTTGCCTTCGAAATGTTGAACAGAACGACTCAAGGAAATTGATCCCGCCAAGGCAACGTTGAAGGAAAATCCGAAATCCGAATATCGAAATCCGAAACAAACCGAAACCCGCAAAACCAAAATTCAAAAATTCGAAACGGGCCGGTCTGGAATTTTCTGCTTTTTGAACATTTGAATTTGTTTCGAATTTCGGATTTCGAGTTTCGGATTTTCTTTGGCTTTCAATCAGGCGTGCGTTTCCAGGAACTCGTCGATGGCCCGGTTAAATTCCTCCGGTTTCTCCGCCATGGGAAAGTGACCGGACTGGCTGAGCTTGAGGTATTGAGAGCCGGGCACGGCCCGATGGATTTCCATTTCATACTCCGGCGGTGACGCGGGATCGTCCGCCCCCCGAATTAAGAGCAGCGGTGGCTTCAACGTTGTAATGCGGTCCCGAACATCGAACTGGTCGATCACAGTGAAATCATGGTGCTGGCTTATCGGCCCCACTTTGCGATGGCACTCGACGAGACGCTCGCGCAGCGAGGGCTCGATAAACATCATGTTATGGCGCATGAGGTCGAGCCATTTTTGATAAGTCTCAGTGTCCTCCGCAGCCTTAAGCCGTAGCTCAAGCGCACCGCGCGGCCGCTCCTTGGGCCGCATCGCCACGGTCATCAACACCAGCGCCTTGACCTCATCCGGATAGTCCAATCCGTACCGGAGCGCGATGCAAGCTCCCAGGGTGAAACCAACCAGCACTATGTCTTGCCGTTTCCCTTGGGACCATAACCACCCCCTCAACCATTCCGTATATCGCTCCACATTGGCACAGGGTGTTCCCTCCAGGTGTCCGGGCAACGTCGGCGCGAGACTGCCCGGATAGCGATGGAGCTGATGGACAAACGATTCGGCGCATCCTCCCGCCCCGGGCCCATGAATGAAAACCATCTGGTTCATATCCCCTCCGGCTCGGCAACAAAGATCATCGCTAATCTCTTCGCTTGATTCTGTCAACGGCTTGAACGGGGCGGAAGTTACGCGGCGGGTGGGGGTCCACGGGCTTGCCCGTGGGGGACCACAATAATCCACACTCGCGGTGCAGATCGGTGATTTGACCCTCAAAACCCCTCTTCGCTGATTTGAGAAGAAATCCGCGATTTTATTCCTACCGATCGGAAAAGATTCCGGCAACGAATCTCGTGAAAGATCGAAATTCTTGAATTCCGAGGCTTGGTATCGATCTTGCCTTTAGGGTCAACGGAGCGAGTCGGTCCTTTGACTCTGAGCCGGCGAAAATGAAACTCGGACGGCAAAGCTTATACGCCATCGACGGGCTGCTGGTCCTTGCGGCGAAGCCGTTCGGCACCGTGATGCTGCTACGGGACATTGCCCGGTCGCGGCACGTGCCTGAGAGCTTTCTCGCCAAGATTTTCCAAAAATTGACGCGGGATGGTTTGGTGGTTTCGTCTCGCGGCGCAATCCGCGGATATGCGCTGGCGCGAAAACCTAAGGATATTAAAACGAAAGAGATCTTCCTGGCGGTGGAGGGAGCGGATCTTTTTGACCGTTGCATCTTCTGGAGCGATCGCTGCGCCGATGCGAATCCCTGCCCGATGCACAACCGCTGGAAAAAGGTTCGGGAGCGAGCCATCGGCGATCTCATGGAGCGAACGACATTGGCGGATTTGGCCCGCGACGCGGCCAAATGAACGCGTGAGCGGTGGAAGTTTAACGGCGACGGTCCGAGATGACGCTCGAAGGTCAAAGGTTGCAAGCTCAAATGCGCGTCGAATTACCATCCAGCGATCATCACCGAAACTTGATTGCCTGCCAGGTCGCCTGCCCGGTGCACACCGACGCGCGCGGCTATGTGCGGGCAATCGCCGACGGTGATTTCGAACGGGCCTATCTGATTGCTCGGGGGCCCAATCCCTTCGCTTCGATCTGCGGCCGGGTTTGCGGCGCTCCCTGCGAGTCTTCCTGCCGCCGGGGAAAAATTCCGCGGACCGACGCCGACGGCTCATTCGTCGCCATCGACCGGCCGATTGCGATCCGCGCGCTCAAGCGATTCGTCTGCGAGTCCTACGGCGCTGAGGCGCGACCTGCGGAAAACATCTTGGCAACCTTGCGCGGCCAGGTCCCGGCCGTGGCGGCGGACGCCGAAGAGATGGCGTCATTGCTCCATACCGCCGTTCGAGGAACTTTCGTGCCGGCGCAGGGTGAGCGGGTCGCGATCATCGGCTCCGGTCCAGCCGGTCTCAGCGCGGCCCATGATCTCGCGCTGCTTGGATTTAAACCGATGGTTTTCGAGCTGGAACCGGTGGCTGCAGGCATGCTCGCCGTGGGAGTTCCCGAGTACCGTCTGCCGCGCGAGCTGATTCGCCGCGAGGTTGCCGTGATCGAGGCTCTCGGGGTGGAAATTCGCTGCAACAGCAAAGTCGGCCGCGACGTTTCGTTTCAAACGCTGCGGGAGGATTTTTCGGCTGTGATCATCGCCGTCGGAGCGAAGCGGCCGCGGGCTCTCGGCCTCCCTGGCGAGCAGGGCCCCGGCGTTTTCGGCGGCGTCGATTTTCTGCGCGCGGTGGCGCTCGGCGAAAGTTTGGCTTTGGGATCGGACGTGGTCGTCATCGGCGGCGGCAACGTGGCTTATGACGTCGCGCGCACCGTGGTGCGCCAAGCGGCGTATGACACCGCGCGCATGGCGGCCCGTCTGGCCGGCACGCGGCGGGTGCGGTTAGTCTCCCTGGAAACATTGGAAGAGATGCCGGCGGATACCGTGGAAATTCGCGAAGGGGAAGAGGAAGGAATCGAGCGACTCTCCGGATGGGGCCCCGTGGCGATTCGGCGCTCGAACCAGGGAGCGGTCACGGGACTCGAAATCAAACGGTGCCTGCGCGTCTATGACGCAGAGCGCCGCTTCGCACCGCAATTCGACGAAGCCGACCGCCAGACGCTGGACTGCGGCACGGTCTTGATCGCAGCGGGTCAAGCGCCTGACCTTTCGTTTTTGGAACAAGGCGGCGCCGACGTGGAACAGTTTCGCCCCGGCTGGCCCAAAGTCGATGCAACAACGCTCATGACTACAGCCAAGGGCGTTTTCGTAGCAGGCGATCTGGCCTATGGACCCAAGCTATTGATCGATGCCGTCGCCTCCGGCAAGAAGGCGGCGCGCTCGGTGTACGCCCATGTGACCGGACGAACGCTTCATCCTGAAACTTTCATGAGCTTCATTCGCCTGGACCGCTACCGGCGCGAGCGCGGCTACGAACGGATCAGACGAGTCGAACTCCCTTCTTTAGAACCCGAAGAGCGGTTGCACGATCCAAAGGCGTCGGTGGAAAAATGTCTCCCAGGCGATGCAGCGGTTCGCGAGGCCTCGCGCTGCCTCGATTGCGGCGTGACGCCGGTCTTCGACGGCAACCGCTGCATCCTTTGCGGCGGTTGCGTCGACGTTTGTCCGACGCTGTGCCTGAAAATCGTGCCGTTATCGGCGCTAGGTTCAACCCCGGACCTCGATGCGCTGTTCGCGGCGCAGTTGGGCAACGATGTCGATCTAGAACAAAACTCGGCGATTCTCAAAGACGAGGACCGCTGCATTCGCTGCGCGCTCTGCGTCGAGCGTTGTCCCGCGGACGCCATCGCAATGGAACGAGTGAGCTTTCAAACCGAGTGGAGGAGCGCATGACGATCGATGCCAAACCGGCCGCAGCCGCCCGATCCCGGCTCGAGCCCGAAGCGATGCCGCGGCGGGATTTCCTCGGACTCGCCGCCTGGTGGTCGGCCGGCGCGGCCCTGCTGTTCGGATTTCTCGGCGCGATGCGTTTGCCCAAAGCCGCGGTGCTGCCGTCGCCGTCGAAAAAATTCAAAATCACGCTGCCCGCCTCGTTGGCTTCCGGCCAAGCCTATGTGCCTGCCGGCAGGTCCGTAGCCGTGTACAAGGACGGTGCCAAGGTATACGCGGTCTCCACGGTTTGCACGCATCTGGGGTGCCTCGTTAAAGCGACCGAAAGCGGCTTTGATTGTCCATGCCACGGCTCGAAATTCGCCAAAGACGGTGCCGTGTTAAAAGGGCCGGCGCCGAAGGGGTTGCCGTGGCTCGAAGTGAAGCATCTGGGCGGCGACAATTTTCTCGTCGACGAGGGCAAAAGAGTCGCGGCCGGAACGACGGTGGCGGTATGAATCAGAGCGCAACGAACAAAGCGACGACGGAGGAAGCGGCGGCGCGCCGCTTCAGAGAAAATTTGCGGGCGGTTCCCGGCCGCCTGCGGGAAACGATGTTCAGGTCCGGCGAACCCCGGACCGACCGGACGCGCTCGGCGTTTGTCTTCGGCAACGTTTTTCTCCATCTCCATGCCGTGCGGGCGCACCGCTGGAGCCTGCGCTGGCCGACCACATGGGGTTTGGGCATCGGCGCCCTCTCCAGCCTTTTCGTTCTGATCTTCACCGGCGTTCTGCTGATGTTTTATTACAAGCCTTATCCGGACGTCGCCTACCTTTCGATCAAAGATATTCATTACGTCGTGCCCACCGGCCGATTCATCCGCAACATCCATCGTTGGTCGGCCAACTTGATGGTCGTAATAGTGCTGCTGCACATGGCGCGGGTCTTTTACACCGCCGCCTACCGAGCGCCGCGCGAGTTCAATTGGGTGATCGGCATGGGGCTTTTGGCGCTTACCCTCGGATTGTCTTTCACCGGCTATCTGTTGCCGTGGGACCAATTGGCCTATTGGGCGATCACCATCGGCGCCAACATCGCGCAATCGCCGCGCGAGGTGACCGACGCTCTCGGTATCACCGAATGGTTCGACGTCGGCGGCATTCAAAAACTGCTTTTGTTGGGCGCCGAAGAAGTGGGCGAGGAGGCGCTGATCCGCTTCTATCTATTCCACGTGATGATTTTGCCTCTGCTCTTGGTCGCGCTCATGACCGTTCACTTCTGGCGCATCCGCAAGGATGGCGGTCTGGCGCGGCCCGCCGACGCGGACAACCGCTTGGGTTCTCCTTCATCGGATGTCTATCCGGTCTTTACCGAAGCGCCGCAGAAAACCTACAGCCTGGCGGCACTGGTGAAAGGACGAACCCCCGCCGTTGGCAGCGGGCCGGAACAAACGATTCCTGCGATGCCCCATCTGATGATCGCCGAGGCCGCGGTGTTCATGCTCACCGTCGCGCTCTCGGTCATCCTGGCGCTGTTCCTCGACGCGCCGCTGAAAGAAGTCGCCAACCCGGCGGTCCCCGAGAATCCCGCCAAGGCACCCTGGTATTTCCTCGGCCTGCAGGAACTAGTTTCGCACTCGGCCTTTATGGGAGGCATCGGCATCCCCTCGATCGTTTTGATCGGCCTCGCCCTGATTCCCTATCTCGACCGCGAAACGGAAGGAACCGGAATCTGGTTCGGCGGACCGGGCGGCGGGCGCCTGGTGCTACACTCGGCGATATTCGGATTGGCAGCGGTGTTGGCGATCGAGGCGTTCGTGATTCGCTTCGGCTGGATCCGCCAATGGTGGACCGCCACGCCGCAGCTCGTCATTACCCTCATCAATCCCGGAACGCTGCTCACCCTGCTCTATGCCTGCTACTCGTTGTGGTCGCTCAAAAAATATGACTCGACGCGGGCGGGAGCCCTGGCGCTCTTTACCTGCTTTGTTTGCGGTTTCGTCGTGCTCACGGTCATCGGAACCTATTTCCGCGGACCGAATTGGGATTTCTACTGGTCGCCTTCGCAGTGGCCGGGACACTAACCCTGCGGGATCTCAAATGGCAAATCTCAGATTACAGATTGGAATCCAGGCTGAAAGATGAAAGCGAACAAACATTTGCTTCTCTGGTCGAGCCTGGCGGCGCTCGCCGTATTTGTCTGGGCCGCCGTGCGGGAAAATTTCTTGAGCGAGTGGCGTCTGACGCAACGCCAGATTGAGTCACGCCTGACGGCGCCGCAAGCGGCGGCGTTTTCGATTCAATTGCGCCAGATTGTCAGCCGCGAAACGGGAACCACCGATCGCTGCGTGAGTTGCCATGTCGGCATGGCGCCGGGCGAGAGCGGCATCGAGGGCGACCGCCTCTACGGGCGCCACCAGGACGTGGTCCATGATCCCGCGGTATTCGGCTGTACCGTTTGCCATGGCGGTCAGGGGCGCGCGACCGAGATCGCCGATGCCCATGGCAAGGTGCCGCACTGGCCGGAACCGATGCTGCCCAAGGCCTATTTGTACGCCGGCTGCGGCGGCTGCCATACGCACTTGAGCGTGCCGAATCTTGTCCGGCTCGAGCAGGGAAAAAGCCGGTTCGAGCAAGCGGATTGTTTGGCCTGTCACAAGCTGGATGGCCGCGGCGGCACGCTGCGCCCGGGCGGCGCCGGCGGCCAGGAAGGCCCGGATCTGTCGCGCGCCGGCGCCGGCGGTTTTAAGCCGGATTGGTACACGCAACATCTGAGGCAGAAAAAAAAGGTTTCCACGGGTCCGTGGCTTTCCGCGTTCGGCGAGCTTGCCGAACCGGAGCGGCTGGCCATCGATGAATTTCTCCGTTCCAGAGTCGGCGCGCCGGGCCTCCTCGAAGCCAAGGCGCTTTTCCACTTGTCGGGATGCCGCGGCTGCCACAAAGTGCGCGGCGTCGGCGGTGACGACGGCCCGGACCTGACGGCGGCGGGAAATTTAGATCCGGGACAGCTCAACTTCTCGCAGGTGGCGGGGGAGCACACGCTCGCCAATTGGTTGAAGCAGCATTTCCGCGCGCCGGCGTCGGTGGTGGCGGGTTCGGCCATGCCGGAATTGGGACTGACCGAGCGCCAGATCGATCAGCTGACGTTTTATATCCTGTCGCTGCGGCGGGGTAGGTTCCCGGAAGCGCTTTGGCCGAAAGATCGGATTCGCGCCGAGCGCTTCGGCTCGAGGGAATTTGCCACCGATGGCGCGACCCTCTACGGAACATTTTGCGCCGCCTGCCATGGGCTGAAAGGCGAGGGCATGCGCTACCCCGGCCTGGCGGCATTTCCGGCCATCGCCAATGCCGACTTTCTCCGTCTGGTCTCCGATGATTTTTTGCGCGCGCAGATCAAGCGCGGCCGGCCGGGACGAAGGATGCCGGCGTGGGGCGAGCCGGAAGGCGGCCTGCGCGACGAGGAAGTCGATCGCTTGGTCACTTACCTGCGCGATCTCGGCGGGGTCGCCTACGCAGGGGACGGCAAGCCGCGCCGTTGGATCGAGGGCGAAGCGGCGGCCGGACAACGATTGTACGCTGACGTTTGCGGCTCCTGTCATGGCGGCCGCGGCGAAGGCAAAGAAGGTCCCGCGCTCAACAATAAAGTTTTTCTGGATCTCGCCACGGACACTTACTTATTCAAGACCGTTCAAAACGGCCGCAGCGGCACGTCAATGATGGGCTTCGGCGCAGGCTCGTCGGTGCGACGAACTCTCACCGACGCCGAGATCGCTTCGGTTATCGCGTTCATCCGAACTTGGGAGGGGAAAAAATGACTAACATCAGCCGCCGTGAATTCTTAGAATGGGTGGGCGCCGCCGGCTTTTCCGCTTTCGCCGCTTCCGTGAGCGATGCCTGGGGCGTCCAGGCGGTCGAGAACCCGCTGGCGACCTACCCGGACCGCGACTGGGAAAAGGCCTATCGCGATTTGTGGAAATATGATTCCACCTTTACCTTTCTCTGCGCCCCCAACGACACCCACAACTGCATTTTGAATGCGTACAGCCGCGACGGCGTGGTGACGCGGATCGGTCCGACAATGAAATACGGCGAGGCAACCGACCTTTACGGATCCAAGGTCTCCCATCGCTGGGACCCACGGGTTTGCCAGAAGGGGCTGGCGCTGACGCGCCGCTTCTACGGCGACCGCCGGCTGCGTTATCCCATGGTGCGCAAAGGTTTCAAGGCCTGGGTCGATAAAGGATTCCCGCGCGAAAAAGACGGCCGGCCGCCCAAAGAATATTTCAATCGAGCGCGAGATGAATGGCTGCGCGTTACCCACGAACAGGCGGCGGACATGGTCGCGGCGGCGCTGGTTAACATCGCGACCACCTACAACGGAGAGAAGGGACAGAAGCTGCTGTTGCAGCAAGGCTACGAAGAAGAAACGGTTCAAGCGACCAAAGGCGCCGGCACCCAGGTGCTCAAATTTCGCGGTGGCATGCCGCTGCTCGGCATGACGCGCGTGTTCGGCATGTATCGCCTGGCCAATTCCATGGCGCTGCTCGATCACAAGCTGCGCGGCGTCAAGCCTGAAGACGCCCTCGGAGGACGGGGTTGGGACAATTATTCCTGGCATACCGATCTGCCGCCCGGCCATCCGATGGTGACCGGCCAGCAGACCGTGGAGTTCGATCTCCACGCCGTCGAGCATGCGCGCATCGTCGTGGTTTGGGGAATGAATTGGGTGACGACGAAGATGCCGGACACCCACTGGCTCACCGAGGCGCGCCTGAAAGGGACGAAAGTCGTGGTGATCGCCTGCGAGTATTCGTCGACCAGCATCAAGGCCGACGACGCCATCGTCGTCCGTCCCGGCACCACGCCGGCGCTGGCGCTCGGCCTCTGCAACGTCATCATGCGCGAGAAACTCTTCGACGCCGATTATGTCAGGCGCTTCACCGACCTGCCGTTGCTCGTGCGCGCGGACAATTTAAAGCTGCTGCGCGCCGCAGAAGTTTTTGGCACGAAACCGGCGGCGCTGAAAAACCAAACCAAGACCGTGGGGAAAGCAGACAAAATCCCGCCGCCGGGCGCGCAGACCGACATGCTGGTTCCGGAAAGCTTGCGCGAGGCCTGGGGCGATTACGTCTGGTGGAATCGCAAGACATCCAAGCCGGAAGCGATCTCGCGCGACCAAGTCGGCAAGTTTTCGCTGGTGGGCGATCCGCTGCTGGAAGGTTCGGTGGAAGTGACGCTCAAGGACGGCAAGAAAATCGCCTGCCGGCCGATCTTCGACGTGATATTTGAATACGTAAAGCACTTCGATCCCAAGACCACCGAGGAGATCACCTGGGCGCCGGCGCCGGCGATTGAAGGCCTGGCGCGGGAGATCGCCAAAGTGCCGGGAACCACGCTGTTGGCCATCGGCATGGGGCCAAACCAGTTTTTCAACAATGACAATAAAGACCGGACCCAGTTTCTCCTCGCCGCGCTCACCGGCAATATTGGAAAAATCGCCGGCAACATCGGCTCCTATGCCGGCAATTACCGCGTGGCGATGTTCAACGGCGTGCCACAATATATCAATGAGAACCCGTTCGATATCGAGCTCGACGGCGCCAAGCCGGCGCGGCCGAAGCAGTATTGGCGCCCCGAGTCGGCGCACTACTACAACCACGAGGATCATCCGCTCAAGATGGGCAAGACGATGATCACCGGCAAGACTCATATGCCGACGCCGACCAAGTCGCTCTGGTTTGCCAACGCCAATTCGGTCCTGGGCAACGTCAAATGGCACTACAACACGGTGGTCAACGTGCTGCCGAAAATTGAAATGATCGCCGTCCAGGAGTGGTGGTGGTCTACGTCCTGCGAGTGGGCCGATGTGGTTCTGGCGGTGGACAGTTGGGCGGAGCTTAAATATCCCGACATGTGCTGCTCGGTGACCAACCCATTTCTTACCGTCTTTCCGCGCACCCCGCTGGAGCGGCCGTTTGAAACTCGCGGCGACATCGAGTGTCTCGCCCTGGTGGGGAAACAGTTGGCGAAGCGCACCGGGGATCGGCGTTTTGCCGACATGTGGAAGTTCGTCGATGAGAAAAACGTGGAAGTCTATTTGCAGCGCATTCTCGACCATTCTTCGAACACGAAGGGCTACAAGATCACCGAACTGGAGGAAAAGGCGAAGAAGGGCATTCCCGCTCTCATGATGACACGGACCAATCCCAAGACCGTGGGCTACGAGCAAGTTTACGACTCCCGTCCCTGGTATACCAAAACCGGGCGGCTGGAGTTCTACCGCGAAGAAGATGAGTTCATCGAAGCCGGTGAGAACTTGCCGGTGCATCGCGAACCGATCGACTCGACCTTCTATGAACCCAACGTGATCGTCGCTCCCGTCCATCCGTTCATCAAAGCCAAGGGGCCCGAAAGCTACGGCGTCAAATTGGGCGATCTTTCCAACGAAACGCGCCAGGGGAGAAATGTCGTGAAAAGTTGGGCGGAAGTAAAAAAGACCACCCATCCGTTGGCCAAGGACGGCTACAAGTTCGTCTTTCATACGCCGAAGTATCGCCACGGCGCCCACACCATGCCGATCGACACCGACATGGTGGCGATGCTCTTCGGCCCCTTCGGCGATGTCTACCGCCATGACAAACGCCAGCCTTTCGTCGCGGAAGGCTACGTCGATATCCATCCCGACGATGCCAAGTCGTTGTCGATCGAAGACGGCGATTACGTTTGGATCGATTCCGATCCTTCCGACCGGCCGTTTCGCGGCTGGCAGAAAAACGACAAGGATTACAAGTTCGCCCGCTTGCTTTGCCGGGCGCGCTACTACCCGGGAACGCCGCGGGGCGTGACACGCATGTGGTTCAATATGTACGGCGCCACGCCCGGATCGGTGGAAGGACAAGAATCGCGGAAGGACGGTTTGGCCAGGAATCCGCGCAGCGGTTACCAGGCGATGTTCCGCTCCGGCTCGCACCAGTCGGCAACCCGCGGCTGGCTCAAGCCCACCTGGATGACCGATTCGCTGGTGCGCAAGGATTTGTTTGGTCATACGATCAATAAGGGATTTCTTCCCGACGTGCATTGTCCGACCGGCGCGCCGCGCGAAGCGATCGTCAAGATCACCAAGGCGGAGCCCGGCGGCCTCGACGGCAAGGGGCTCTGGCGGCCGGCCGCGCTCGGACTGCGGCCGAAGTATGAACGCAAGGGGATGAAGGATTATCTTAGCGGAAAATTCGTCATCGCCTCCAATCCCAAGAAAGGCGGTACGAAATAATGGCGCGCGTATACAACTGGCAAATCGGCCGTGAAATGTCCTACTGGTACCCGGAAAGCCGCGCCAAGCGGCAGTTCGCGGCGGTCTTCGACACCAACAAGTGCATCGCCTGCCAGACCTGCACTCTCGCCTGCAAAACCACCTGGACCAGCGGCAAAGGCCAGGAGTACATGCTGTGGAACAACGTCGAGACCAAGCCTTACGGCTTCTATCCGATGGCTTGGGACCTGAACCTGCTCGAGAAGCTTGGCGCGCAGAACTGGGACGGCCAGCGCTACGCCGGACGCACGGTTTTTGAAGCGGCCCAGGCGGGCGAGCGGGTGCTCGGCTGGCGCCCCGAGGATATCGATTACGCCCATCCGAACGTCGGCGAAGACGACTGCGTGAACGGCGTGGAAAAGGGCGCCCACTTCAGCGGCGTGCACAACTCCTGGTTCTTTTACCTGGCGCGCATCTGCAACCACTGCACCTACCCCGCCTGCCTCTCTTCCTGCCCGCGCGCTTCGATCTACAAGCGGCCGGAGGACGGCATCGTCGTCATCGATCAGGCGCGCTGCCGCGGTTATCAGGAATGCGTCCAGGCCTGTCCCTACAAAAAAACTTTTTACAACGCGATGACCGGCACGTCGGAGAAATGCATCGCCTGCTTCCCCAAGATCGAGCTGGGCATGCAGCCGCAGTGCTTCGTTAATTGCATCGGCAAAATCCGCTTTGCCGGCTGGATTTCCAAGCCGGAGAACGCCAGGCCGGACAATCCCATCGATTTTCTGGTCCATGTGAAGAAAGTGGCGCTGCCGCTCTTTCCGCAGTTCGGTCTCGAGCCCAACGTTTACTACATCCCGCCACTCAACGTGCCGCGGGATTTTCTCCTGCAGATGTTCGGTCCCAACGTCGACGCGGCCCTGGAGACCTACCGCAACGCCCCCAAGGACAAGGACCTTGCCGGTCTGCTGACGCTGTTCGGCTCGACCGAGATGATCGTGGCGAAATGGAAGCGCGTGGACGAGCAGGTCCTGGGCTACGACGAGAGCGGCAAGGAGATCATCCGGGTGCCGCTGCGCGAGCCAGTGCATGTTCGCCAGCCCTTCGACGCTGCGCGCAACGTGGCGCGGACGAATATTTCCTGAGGAGAATGGCAATGAACAGCGCGATCAAAGAACCTTTTGCAAAGTCTATCGGGACGGCTCCGGATTCGACGCGCACGAGCACAGAAGGAGTTTCCCCTCTCCCCTCGTGGGAGAGGGTTAGGGTAAGGGGGTTCTGCGAAACTTGGTCACCCTCACCTCATTCCTCTCCCGTCAAGGGAGAGGAAGTAAAAAATCCGGGAGCAAGCGACAAGCGCGGTGATCTTATCAAGGGCTTACTGAACCCTCGAAGCTTTGTTTTTCTCCTTGTCATCATTTTCGCGGGCGCCCTGACCGGCTGTCAAAAAGCAGGCCCCCCGGTCAATGACGCTGAAGTCAAGGCAGGGTTTGAAAAAACGCTGCCGACAACGATCGACGATGCGGTCTGGCAGCGCGCGCCACTCCATCCGGCGAAATTATTGCTTCAGGACATGGTCGAGCCACGGCTCATGCAAGCCTCTACTGCATTCGTCAACGTACAAGCGGTGAGCGACGGACAAAGGATCACCTTCCGCCTGAGCTGGAGCGACGCGAGTCCGGACGACCTGCCGGGCCCGGCCCGGTTCGGCGACGCGGTTGCCGTTCAGTTGCCCGGGGCGACGAGCGCGGACGCGCCGGCGCCGCAGATGGGCGAACCAGGCAGGCCGGTCGAGATTACTTACTGGTCGGCGGTTTTTCAGGCGGTGGTCGACGGCCGCAAGGACGACATCCACGCCATATACCCGCAGGCCAAAGTCGACCATTACCCCTTCGAAGCCGCGGCGCTCAAAACCGGTTCGCCTGAGCAGGTCGCGATGGCGAAGCGCTACGCGCCGGCGCGTAGCTTGGGCAATCCGATGGCCGGACCGCGCACCCAGCCGGTGCAGGATCTGATCGCCGAAGGACCTGGTACGCTCCGTCTGTCCGACAAGTCAACTTCCAGCGGCGCGGGAAAACGCGCTAAAGATGGTTGGATCGTGTTGCTGTCACGCCCGCTGCCGAAGGGCCTTCAGGCAGGCAACCGGACGCAAGTCGCCTTTGCGGTGTGGGAGGGATCTCATCAAGAAGTGGGCGCGCGGAAGATGCGCACGGCGTGGATTCCCCTCGCGCTGGGGAGTAGCCGGTGAAAAATTCTACCGATTTCAATTCACGGGTACTCTTGGCTTCGGCTGCGTCCTGGCGCCTGGCGTCGCTGCTTCTCGAGAGGCCGCGGCCCGAGTGGAAAGTCGAGATTGCTCGCCTCGCCCCCGAAGTGAGCGATCCGCGTCTGCCGCCTTGTGCCGCGGATGCTGCTCACGCGACGGAAGAATGCTATCATCGGCTCTTCGGACCCGCCGGCGCCGTATCTCCCCGCGAGGTCAGCTACTGCGGCTTTGAAGATCCGGGCCGCCTGATTGCGGAGCTTTCGGCTTTTTATCATGCCTTCTCATTCAGCCCGCGGCGGGAAGAGTCCTTCGACCATGTGTCGGTCGAAACGGGGTTCGTCGGTTATCTATTTTTGAAGGAAGCCTATGCGCGCGTGCAAAACGATGCGGCAGCGGCGGCGATCGCCACGGACGCGAGAGAACGATTCTGCAGCGAACATTTGGCGCGCTCGGCGCGCGGCATGCGCGCGCGGCCGGTGGAGATGCCGGCTTATCTGCAAGGCGTGCTTTCCTGGTTAAACGACAAGATCGAGGCCGATCGCCGGCAACCTGATGCGAGCGTAATTCTTCATGAGCCCACCGGACCGATCAAGCGTTGAAAAAAGCATTGCCGAAGCCGGTTCTTCATCGCGCCGCCTTGGCGAAAACACCGGCGCGCCGGCGGCCGCCCATCGCCCGGCGCCGGACGGCTCGCTCTTGCCGCGGGAGCATGGCGCGTACGCGGGAATCGCCTTTCCGCTGGTCACGGCGTTGTCGCTTGGCGCGCCGACCGCTGTCCAACTGCTTTGGATCGCCGGTTGCGTCGCGGTTTTTCTGGCTCATGAACCGCTGCTGATCCTGCTCGGTGAGCGGGGGCGGCGAAGCCATACGGCACTGGGAGCCCGCGCCCGAAGGACCGCCTATGGTCTCGTTGCTCTCGCCATTGCTACGGGCGGGCTCGGCTGGTGGCTGGCGGTGCCGGCTGCGCGCGCCGCGCTGATCTTGCCGCTGGCGCTCGGCGCGCTTTTGCTGCGGCTCATTTTGACTCATCGCGAGCGCAGCCTGCCGGGCGAACTGCTTGCCTGCGTGACCCTATCGAGCGTCGTGATCCCAATCGCCCTGGCCGGCGGCGTCAACCCCCGAGCGGCGATCATCGCCGGCGCCGTCTGGTGCGCGGTTTCCTCGCTTGCGACGCTTGTCGTGCGCGCCACCATTGCGCGCGCCAAGCAAACCGTCAATCACCGCCGGCTCGCGTACGCGACGATGACCTTCAGCGCGGCGGCGCTACTCGCGTCATTCCTTTTGACCCGCGTAAACGTTTTGCCCGTACTGGCCGCCGCAGCCGTCTTTCCGGTTGTGCTTCTCGCCGTGGCACTCAGCCTCGTTCATGTCCATCCGCGCCATCTGCGCGCCATGGGTTGGTCGTTGGTCGGCAGCAACGTGATTACGCTGATAGCGCTTCTCGTCGGGCTGCGTTGAGCGGCGGTGGAGCGGACGAGTGGGGAATTGAGAACGACGACGCGCGGCAACGACCCATCATCACTGACAGCGGCCCAGTGGTGGCTGCTGGCTGCCGTCGGCCTCAGTTCGTTGATGGTCGCCAGTCAAACCAGCGCTCTCAACGCCATTCTCCCTTTCGTAGCGCGATCCTTTGGCGTGGATCTTCCGACCGTCCAATGGGTCGTGCTGGCCTATCTCATAGTGAGCAGCGGTTTGCTTTTGGCCTTTGGACGCCTCGGCGACATGATCGGCCAGCGGCGGCTTTTCCTGGCCGGGTTCGCGATCTTCATCGGCGGTTCGCTGCTCTCCTCGCTCGCTCCCACCATGGCGTGGCTGGTCGTTACCCGTATCATCCAGGCCCTCGGCGGCGGGATGATTACCAGTTCCAGCTCCCCGCTGATTACCAAGACCTTGCCCCAGAGCCATCGAGGCCGCGGCCTGAGCGCGCAGATCGTGATGGTTTACTTTGGACTCGCTGCCGGACCCGGCATGGGTGGAATTCTGGCGGATACCCTGGGATGGCACTGGGTATTTTTGGTGAACGTTCCCCTCGGCCTGCTCGCCGCGGCCGTCACATTAGCCGCTGTGCCAAGAGACGAAATCATCGTGGCCAAACAACCTTTCGATTGGGCCGGCGCGCTGACGTTTATGGTGGCGCTGACCTCGTTATTTTTTCTCATGGGCAGCGGCAAGGGGCGGCAATGGCTTCCCGGCGACGATGCCATCTTGTTCGTGGTTTTTCTTTTTTCCGCCGGCGCCTTCGTGGCCCTTGAGCTGAGACGCCTGGAGCCGATGCTCGATCTCAGGCTATTCAAGAGCCGGTTTTTTTCTGCGGCTACTACAAGCGCCATGATCAATTATATCGGCTATAGCGCCCTGGCGTTCATGGTGCCCTTTTACCTCGTGGACGGCATCGGATACGGCGCCACCAGCGCGGGCGTTCTGATCATGGCCATGCCGGTGGGCATGATGATATTCGCTCCTTTCAGCGGCTGGCTCGCGGACAAATGCGGTCCCTGGATCCCCGCTTCACTCGGGATGACCTTGCTCGCCGGCGGGATTTTCATCTTCAGCCGCCTGGGAGCGGCGCCGTCGCAGACCGAAATCGTTGCACGGCTGATGCTCGCGGGCGCGGGACTTGGACTGTTCAGCTCCGCTAACAACAGCGCGATCATGGGAGCGGTGCCTCTGCGCCGGCAGGGAGTCGCAAACGGCGTGGTCAGCACGGCGCGCCAACTGGGAATGATGCTCGGGGTCGCCGCGACCACGGGGATATTCAAGGCCCGATATCCATTGTACTCAGGGCTCGGCGAAGCCCGCGCAACCATGGCAGCCGTTGAAGACGCACTTTTAGTTGTATCGGGCATCATTCTCCTGGGAGCGTTAACAAGCCTGGTGCGGGGCACGGAAGAAGCGCGAGGAGAACCGCCGGTCTAACCGCGGAGGCGCTGAGGACGCGGAGCAAGTCGGATGAGGACATTATCCTGAACAAACCCTCTTCGAACTCTGCACTACTATGCCAGAAAGTTTGCGCAGCTGGCGCAAATCTTGCCGAGGCTATGCTGATTCTATCGATCCAAGAGAGATCTCACGCGGAGGCGCGGAGGGCGCGGAGTAATGAATGTTTGACTAAGAGATACTCCGAACTTACCGCCTTTGCGCCTTTGCGGGAGATAATCCGACTTTCTATTGCGGCGAGCTTTGGGCACGAATCGAAATGCTGGTCAGGAGCGCCACGAACGCGAGGATCGTCGCGAGGGAAAAAACCATTGAGTAGCTCCGGGTGAGATCATAGGTGAATCCACCCAGGTAGGCGCCGAGAGCGCCACCCAGATGATGGATCCAGAAAATCACCCCCGTGAGTGTGCCGATGTGTTTGAATCCATAAAGTTCGCCGACCAGCGCCGCGCCCAGCGGGGCCAGGCCCATTAGCGTAAAGCCGAATAAAAGGGTGGAGGCGTAGATCCATAACCTGCCGTCGAAGAAAACCAGCAGAGCGAAGCATACAAGCCGGGGAACGAAGGTCAGGAACAGGGGAATCTTTCTGCCCAATTTTTCGGAGACGGCGGCAAAAATGAGCAGACCCGGAATGCTGAGCAACCCCGCCAGACCCTGGAGATTCGATGCCTCCTGAGCGGGAAGGCCCTGATCGGTGGCGAAGGGGATCATCTGGGTGACGAATAAAAAGTCCTGAAAGCCGCAGATAAAATAGCTCGCTCCCACCAGCAAGAAATTTTTCGACTTAAGCACGGCATAGACGCCGGGCGATGAATCGTTGGAAATTTTGTTTGCATCGCCGGCGGGCGCTGGTTCGTTTTCGGCGGGATTGCTTTTAATCACGAACAGCGAAAGCGGCACAACGACCAGGGAGAGCAGAACCCCCAGGCTGGTCCAGGTCCAGCGCCAGCCGAAATTTTCCAGCAGCAGAGCGATCAATGGGATGAAAAGAAACTGCCCCAAGGCCGTTCCCGAGATCGCCACGCCGGACATGAAAACCCTTAGCTGCGTGAACCAGTGCGAAAGCACCGACGCGACCACGGCGATGCTGATCCCCGATATCCCCGCCGCGGTCACCACTCCATAGGATAAGTAGAGATCCCACAGCGACATGGTTTGGGAGGTGAACAGCAGGCCGGCGGAAGTGACCAGGGCCGACGCTGTGAAAAGCCGCTTTGGGCCGAAGCGGTCGAGGAGCTTCCCGGCGAGCGGCTGGCAGCAGGCGAACACCAGCATGTTGAGGGTGTAGGCGAGCGTGATCGCGCCTCGCTCCCAGGAAAACTCGGAGACCAGGGGTTTGATCAGGACGCCGAAAGAAAACCTCACGCCGCCGTCGATGACGAGGATTAAAAAACTCGCGGCTAAAATATACCAGCGATAAGAGTTTTGCTCAGCCATGGTGCGTCAATGTCCGCGATGGAGAACTTTAACACGACGGGATCGTGAGGCGGAAGCAAAAAGGTTGGAAGCGACGGGATCGGGTCTTGCATTGCAGCAATGCGTGATTGCAAGGACTGGCCCTCATCACTCATCACTGGTCTCGGCTTCGTTCATGGATTGAGGGGGAATTGGTTCACGCGGAGACTTGGAGACGCGGAGGACGGTAGTTTGTTGACGATACGGTGAAGACCCTCCTTGAGCGTTGCGCTGCCGAAGTTGATGAGCAGGCCGACCGGCAAATTCATGAGGCGAAGATAGGTCAGCAGTTGTTTGCTGTGGACGGGGGCGAGTTTCTCCACGGACTTGAGTTCCACGATGACGCGCCCTTCCACCAGCAAATCGGTGCGGAAACCTTCGTCGAATACCATGCCGTCGTATTCAAAGCGGATGACCTTTTGCCGTTCCACCTGCAAACCCCTGCGCTCCAGTGCCCGCGCCAGCACGGCCTCATAGACCGATTCCAGCAGTCCAGGGCCAAGCTCGATGTGAATCTTCATCGCCGCATCCACCACCGCGCCAGTGATGTCGTCCAGTTCCTTCATTCTATCTTTCTCCGCGCTCTCCGCGCCTCCGCGTGAGTCTGGTTTAGAGCCGTGTCAGAATTGCGATTGTTGCTCAAAGTTTGCTTCCCCGCTTTTGCAAGCACGGCTCACATTGGACGCATGGCACCCTAAAAACCTGGCAACCTCCGACGCCTGATATCCCTGCTCCAGCACAGCCGCCTCGATAGATCCGCGTCGCACTTCACCGATGGTTCTGCTCTTTCCCCGTCTTGCCACAGCTCGCGGTTCCAGCCGACCAGACCCGAAGCGTGGGCACGCGGATGACGAGGCATGAGCCGTCACTACCACAAGAAACGCGAATATCGCAACGCTGACTCGGGGCCCCGCCGCTGGGCCCGGGATTGCATCACTTTCGCGACTGGGGAATTTCGCGCAGCGTGATTTGTCCTTTGCGGGAAGCGTCGATGGATTCACCCAAGATTCTCGCCGCCTCTTGCGGCGCGTGAAAACCGGTCGAGTTCTCTGCTTCCACAAAATCGAGAAAGAACTGCGCCCTTCGTTGAAAGTTGCGCGCGGGATCGAGCTTTCCATCGTCGGTCCCACTGGCTTTTGCCTGTTTGATGTCTGAGATGAGGTCCATGAGAGCGTCCATGGCCAAATTGCGCAAGCGGAAAGTTCGTTCTTGAATGGTTTGAACTCGTGCCTTTAGCTCTTCTTCGGCAATTCTGTGGCAAGTCTGGCAAGCACGTGAGATGTTTAACAACGGACTACGCACGTGGTGATCGCTAATCTTAAGAGCTCCCTCGCGCTTGTAGGGCATGTGGCAGTCTGCACACGCGACTCCTGAACGCGCATGAATGCCCTGGCTCCAGAGCTCGAATTCCGGGTGTTGCGCCTTCAGGGTCGGCGCGGCTGTCTCTGCGTGGGTCCAATCGCTGAACTTCTGCTCGTCGTAGTAACGCAGAATTTCCTCCACCTTGATTCCCTTGGACCAGGGGTAGACCAGACGTTTTTCCGTTCCCTTAAAATAATATTCGACGTGGCACTGGCCGCAGACAAAAGAGCGCATCTCCTGTCTTGTCGCGCTGACGTTAACGTCGAAATCCTTAATCCCTTGAGCGGCTTTGAGACTGCGTATGCCTTCGATAAAACCGGGGCGAGATATGCGCAGTTGCATGGTATCCGGCGAATGACAGTCGATGCAGGTTATCGGATGAATAACGAGCTTCCGAGCCTCAGAAAATGGAATTTGATTGACCCTTTCAAAGCCTTTGATGAGATTGCCGCCGCCGGCTTTCTTATAAGGCACGTAGACCGAAGCGTGACAATGGAGACACGTCCCCGGCTGTTTTGCGGCGATCTGCCGTTCAGTATAGGTTTGATCGTCGAGCATATAAGCATGACCGCGTTCTTCGCGAAAGTCCCGCGCAAACGCATAGCCGGCCCACATTACTCTTAACCTAGGGTCCTCTTCGAGCTTGGACTGTGCGACGATAGAACGCGGGTCGCGCTGGGTGGGTGTTCTCGGTACCGCTTCGCTTCCGCCAAAGCGCGTGCGCACCTGATCCACTGTGCGCCGGTATGCGTCGTACTGGAGAGGGAAATTTTTTCCCCAAATCGCGGGATCTTCGGTTTCATCGGTTAACTGGACAACGCGATAAAAGGGGTTTCTCGCTTCTTGCTTGCGCTCCAGGATGTTTGTCAGGAGCGCAAGCGCGAGCACCGCGACCAGAGCGGCGCCAAAAACGACCCCAATAAACCAGTAACTGCGGGTAGGCTCCGAAGGGGAGGGACCAGATTGGGCAGTCATAGGGTATCTCCCTCATAAACCAGCTTGAGACATTGAGGTCCTCAGCCAGGATGCCCTACGGGGCCGTGACAGCCGATGCATTCAAGCCCTGCCCCTGGGCGGTGTTGGGTATCAATCGCATCGACAATTTCGGCGTGACAGTCCCGACATCGACTCTCGGTGATCGCTCGATTATGTGACTTGATGGTGATCGGCTCATGGAATCGGCCCGTGGTGAAGGCCCACGAGTGACGCAGACCGTTGAGAAACTTATTGAGGTATTTGCCCGCGACCCCTTTGGGCGTATGACAGTCGTTGCACACTGCCGCCTTGCGGTGGCTGGACCGAACCCAACTGTCAAACTGCTCCCGCATGACATGACAGTTTGCACAGGCCTCGGGTTGATCTCTGAGATAGGACCCTCCTTTCGCGTAGACGAAAGTGAAACCGCTAATCCCGATAGCGAAACCGATAGCAATGCTAGAAACTATCGCCCAAATGAGTTCTAAGCGCACTCCGAAAACACTCCCTCGTGGAACACTGCCTAGAGCGGATGTTAGTCTAGCCCATTATCCGTGTGAGACCAAGGCGGGGACCGGCTATAAGAAGATGATAATAAAAGCTAGCGGGCGGACGAGCGACTTGGCGTAGATAATGGCCTTCTCGTTTTTGATGTGTGGTGTGTGGGGTCAGGTCTAGCAACGTAGCACAAAGACCGGTGTCACACTTGCGATTCTTGCTCAAATCTTGCTTCCCCCGCTTTCGCAACGCACGGCTCACGTTGGACGGATGGCACCCTAAAAAACTGGCAACCTCCGACGCCTGATATCCCTGCTCCAGCACAGCCGCCTCGACCAAACCGCGTCGCACTTCACCGATGGTTCCGCTCTTTCCCTGTCTTGCCACAGCTTACGGTTCCAGCCGAGCAGGCCCGAAGCGTGTACACGCGGACGGCGAGGCATGAGCCGTCACTACCACGATAAACGCAATTATCGCAAGACCGACACGGGGCCTTTCGGCTTCGTTCATGGGTTGTGAGGGAATTGGTTCACGCGGAGACTTGGAGACGCGGAGGACGGAAGTTTGTTGACGATCCGGTGAAGACCCTCCTTGAGCGTTGCGCTGCCGAAGCTGATGAGCAGCCCGACCGGCAAATTCATGAGGCGAAGATAGGTCAGCAGTTGTTTGCTGTGGACGGGGGCGAGTTTCTCCACGGACTTGAGTTCAACGATGACGCGCCCTTCCACCAGCAAATCGGTGTGGAAACCTTCGTCGAATACTATGCCGTCGTATTTAAAGCGAATAGGGTTTTGCCTCGCCACCTGAAATCCCCGCTTCTCTAGCGCCCGCGCCAGGACAATCTCGTACACCGACTCCAGCAGCCCAGGCCCCAACTCTTTGTGAATCTTCATCGCCGAGTCTACAACAGCGCCAGTGATGTCATCCAATTCCTTCATTCTATCTTTCTCCGCGCTCTCCGCGCCTCCGCGTGAGTCTGGTTTAGAGCCGTGTCAGAATTGCGATTCTTGCTCAAACTTCATTGGTTGCTCCACGGTAAGGTCGGCGGGCTTGGCGCCTTTTAATATCTTATGCACGTATGTATGAGGCGGCGCTTCCCACGACAAAAAATTACTCGCATTGCCTGTCGGCGGATCCGCTCACGGCGGCACGCTGCGGGCATTGCACTTCCGACTTAAAATAAGACCTAGAGCGCTCTTTAAGAAGAGCCGACTATCGGACGAGGCAAAAGCGGCGGATCATAACCCCGAGCGATTAGCTCGGCGTTCATAAAAAGTGGAGCCCCACAGGCAATCCCGTGCTAATTTGCAGTATGCCGGTTGGGCGGCATCCTGGGCAAGAGAAGTCTGTTCGGGCGTGCTGCACAACCAACTTTCATGAAGTGGCAGAGGTGTTCAACTTTGGTCAGTCCTGTCATCACCTCGCCATGGCCGCAGCCGAAATGTCTTTTGTTTCTGATGGCTTATTGATCCTCGCTAATTCGGCACAAAAAATGCGTCAGAATGCTTAGGATGCCGCAAAGAAGACAAGGCGCATGATCGAACAATTGAAAAAAAATGAAGCACTGGGGGACTTATGAGAAACGGGTATGACTCCCTTTTGGGGATTGTGCAAAAGACTTTACAGCGTAGCAAACCCAATCCAATGACCATCGTTAAGGTAAAAAGAGAATCTGAATCGCGTTTAACCGATAAATTGGATGAGCTTGAGAAGTTGGTCGCGGATAGTATCGGCAAATTGAAAGCGGAGGTTAACGAGAGTGCGGCGGCGGTAGCGAGTGAGACCCAGCGTACCAAGGAGGCCATCGAGACCGCCATCGAGAATCTCAAGGCGAATATTGTTCTGCTGAATAACAAGCTTAGAGAGTCGGAAGACACCATTCGCAGTAAAGAAGCCGCCAGCCGAAAGACGCAGGAAACTCTTACTGCCAGGATCGCTGCCCTAGAGGCCAACCTCAAAGACACAGAGGAAATTGTGCGCGGGAAGGACGCGACCATTAAAAGGCTGGAACAAAACAGTGCGGCCAGAATCCAACACTTGGAAAATCAGGTGAAAACCAAAGATGAGTTACTGGTCGGCCGATCCACCGAGGTCAGTGACCTCAAGACCCAGCTGGAAGTCCTGAAAAATGGGATAAAAGAGATGTCTTCTTTTTTCAATCAGTCAGAAATCTTGGCTACAGTGGAAGGGCAAAATAATAGCCCCGTCATTCGCAAACGGGAATCGAAAACAGGGCAGGAGAATCCGGCCGCCACTCGGTTTACCGGTCCAACAGCCACGGCCGAGGTAACCGATGCCGCTCGCGTGGCGATGCCGCCGAACTTTTTTAACCACATAACCCAGGAACTCAGCGAGTTTTCCGGGCCCATGGCGTCGGTAATCATTCATGATCACGTGGTCGCCCTCGGCGAATCTACTGGGAAATTTCCCAAGGCTAGAGTCCCAGAACTCCTAGAGATCATTAGTCGTGAAATACCGGACGAGAACGGCATAAACAGGTTTCGCGAGCGCCTAGGCAAGCTGTACCGCGAAGACCAGGATTGGTAAGAGAACAGTTTTCTTCATTGCATACACCGTCCGTTATGTATCACGCGGGCGGTCTTAGAACAAAATGAAATTTACGATTGAAAGCGACAGTTATTCATCGAGCAGGAAGACCAGATTCAGCCAGGATTGAACTGTAAGACGCCTCAACCTCACCACATCCACTCTAATCCGGTCAAGTCTTTTGCCCTGGGAACTGCGTCGGCATGTGCCGCGTCGGATTAAGCGCCATGCGAGATCGCCTACCAACGATGATTGCGCCGAGTCAGGAACCGGGGGACAGGGGCTGGCGCGGCACACCGCGTCAATTTGCAGAGTTTGGTGCCGGAGGAGGGACTTGAAGAGTTACCCTACCGGATTTTGAGTCCGGCGCGTCTGCCATTCCACCACTCCGGCACGCGAGCTAATATTGATAACGAACCTGCGCTTGGGAGCCGAGAGGAACGGACTCAAAAGGACTGAGCAACGAGTGCTGAGGACTGAGGGGGGACTCAGTCCTGAGCAACTCAGTCCTTTCCGAAAAGTAGTTTCCAGCAGTCCTTGAGGGAATCGACGCCGATAAGTTCGGGATACTTGATATGCTTCAACTGGGCGCTGTTGCTCGATGGCAGGATGCAGCGCTCGAAGCCTAATTTTCCCGCCTCCTTGACGCGCGCTTCGGCCTGCGAGATGCCGCGAATCTCGCCTGCCAATCCCACTTCGCCGAAAAACACCGTCTTGGGGTCGAGCACCTCTTCCTTCTGGCTGGAGGCAACCGCGGCAATGATGCCGAGATCCACGGCGGGCTCGTCGATCTGAACGCCGCCAGCGACGTTGACGAAGATGTCTTGATCGAAGAGCTTGGCGCCCATCTTTTTTTCCAACACCGCGACCAGCAAGGCGACCCGGTTATGATCCACGCCGATGGTGGTGCGCCGGGGTACGGCTAAGAACGAGCGGCTCACCAGCGCTTGCAGTTCAACGAGTATCGGGCGCGTGCCTTCCATGCTGCAAACGACGGCGGAGCCGGGCACGGCGAGGGGGCGCTCCATCAGAAAAATTTCCGAGGGATTGCTGACTTCTTTGAGCCCCGCCTCTTTCATCTCGAAGACGCCGATCTCGTTGGTCGAGCCGAAGCGGTTTTTGACAGCGCGCAAAATGCGAAAGCTGTGGCCGCGCTCGCCTTCGAAATAAAGCACCGTGTCGACCATATGTTCGAGCAGCCGCGGTCCGGCGATGGCTCCGTCCTTGGTGACATGGCCGATTAAGAAGGTCGTCAAACCGGTCTTTTTCGCCAAGACGATAATCGAGCCAGCGCTCTCTCGTACCTGGGCGATGCTGCCGGGCGCCGATGGGATCGCCGTGCTGAAGATGGTCTGAATCGAGTCGATGACGAGCAGGCCGGGTTTGATCTTCTTTACCTGTTCGATGATTCTTTCGAGCGCAGTCTCGCTGAGCACGAGCAGGTTCGGCGCGTCGATGGCGAGCCGTTCGGCGCGCATCTTGATCTGCCGCGGCGACTCCTCGCCGGAAACATAGAGACAGGCGAGCCCTTTCCGGCTCACCGCCGCGAACGCTTGCAGTAGCAGCGTCGATTTGCCGATGCCGGGGTCGCCGCCGATCAAAATCACCGATCCCTGCACCAGACCGCCGCCGAGCACGCGGTCGAACTCGCCGATGCCCGAGAGCACGCGGCCTTCCTCGGCGGTATTAATTTCGTGGATCGGCGCGGGATCTTCTTTGGTGCCGAGGCTTAGTTCGCCGCGCGGCGTCGTGGCTTTTTCAAATCGCTCCTCGGCGAAGGTATTCCACTGATTGCAGTCGGGGCATCTGCCGAGCCACTTGGGCGACTGGTAGCCGCAGCTCTGGCAGGAAAAAACGATCTTGGCCTTCGCCATGGTGATGCCTTTTATAGCAGGAAAACTTTGCAAAGGGGAAGAAAGCGGTCGTTTCATTACACGCTCGATCTCCACCCTAAAGGATGAAAGGTTAAAGGCATGGGGAAAAGCCCGTTACTCCTCACTCCTAACACCCCACGTTCAGCGCCATGTGGACAAAGAGGGCGCAAATGAAGTAATCAAGGATAAGGTATTTATGAAAGGGAGAGGGAATCAGCATGGCGAATCTACGATTGACGTTGGCGCTGTCTCACTACGACCGGCATATTCCGTTTTTTGACGGCTCGGTGCAGGCGGAAGGAGTTGACCTTGAGGTTTTGGAAGTCGGGCAGTCAAATCCGTTAAAGCATGGACAGGACCGTCATGAGCGCATGCTGCAGAGGACCGAGTTCGACATCTGCGAGCTGTCGCTGTCGTCCTATTTAATCGCCAAAAGCCGCGGCATGCCGTTCACGGCGATTCCGGTTTTCCCGCGCCGTCTGTTCAGCTCATCGCAGATGTGGGTCAACAGGGATGCGGGCATCAGTTCGCTCCAGGATTTGATCGGAAAGAAAGTCGGTCTCAGCACGTTTCAAACGACACTGTCCGTCTTGGCGAAGGGTGATTTGCAGGCGGAATACGGCGTCCCTTGGCGCAAGCTCGATTGGTATATGTCGAAAGACGAGGCGGTGCCGATCAAGCCAATCGATGGTGTGAGAATGCAGATATTGAAGCCCGGTCAAAAAATCGGCGCTATGCTTGAGAATGGGGAAATCGACGCGCTGATGGTGCCGCATCCGCCCAAAGAGGCGCTGCGCGGCGGCGGCAATATCCGCCGATTGTTTACCGATCCCAAGGCTGAAGAGACGAAGTATTTCCGAAAAAACGGATATTATCCGATCATGCACGTCGTCGCTTTCAAGGACCAAGTGCTGGCGCAGAACCCCTGGCTGGGGCGAAGTGTCATGGAGGCTTTCGACAAGGCGAAAGCAGCCTGCGTTGACTATTACGACGATCCCAACTGGTCGCGTTTCGTTTGGGGACGGCATCTGTTCGAGGAGGAGCGACAGGTCTTTGGCGAGGATCCCTGGCCCCATGGCGTGAAGAAGAACCGCGCCAACCTCGAACGGTTCATCGGCTACTCTCTCGATCAGGGTCTGATGGAGAAAAAGCTCGAAGTGGAGGAGCTTTTCGCACCGAGTACGCTGGATACTTGAGAAGCTCTGAGATGCCGATGCGTGTCAAATGTCCAACATGTAAGACCGAAGTCCAGTGGGAAAACAATCCGCATCGACCCTTCTGTTCCGAGCGCTGTCGATTGATCGATCTTGGAGCATGGGCGACGGAAAGGTATAAAATTCCCCCTAAAAAGCAGGACATTGATGCGGATGACGATGACGGCGATGATCAGACCCATTGCAAGTAGCAGGTTGCTGAAAAACTTTGTTGCAGGCTGCACTCCCATGACGATTCATCCCACGGCCGTCATCGATCCCAAGGCGGAGATCGACGGCGAAGTCGATATCGGCCCCTACGTCGTCATCGAGGGCCCGGTTAAGATCAAACGAGGCACGCGTGTGATGGCGCACGCTTATCTGACCGGCTGGACTGAGATCGGCGCGGACAACGAGATCCACCCCGGCGCCGTGTTGGGCGACGCGCCGCAAGACAAAGCTTACAAGGGCGCCGAGACCTATCTAAAGATCGGTGATCGAAACATCTTTCGCGAACATGTACAGGTGCACCGCGGCACCGTGGCGGGATCATCGACCGTCGTCGGCGACGATAATTTCCTGATGGCCAATTCCCATGCCGGACACAACTGCAAACTCGGCAACCAAATCGTCATCGCCAACGGCGCTCTCTTGGGTGGACACGTGGAGGTGGGCAGCAACGTATTTATATCCGGCAATTGCGTGGTGCACCAGTTCGTGCGCATCGGCGACTTCGCGTTGATGCGTGGACTGAGCGGCACGAGCCGCGACGTGCCGCCCTACGCCATTGTCGACTGGCAGCACACAGTGCGTGGCGTCAACGTCGTCGGTTTGAAGCGGGCCGGCTTCGACGACCGGCGCATTCGCGAGATCAGAGAGGCTTTCCGGGTATTATTCCGAAAAGGACGCAATCTCTCGCTGGCGGTGAAGGAAATAGAAGAACGCGGGAGGGCCGGCGATGAGGTATCGGCCCTCCTGGAGTTTATCAAATCTTCGAAGCGCGGAGTCTGCTTCGGCGACTAGCGGGTCGCGGTGGTCGCAGTCGATGGGACGTCGGCCCGCGGCCCGGTCTCAGGCGGCGGCGCGCCCACGAAGTAGATCGGCTCCGTACCCTTCAGATGACTCGGGGTAACCACATAGTTGCCTTTGATCGAAGGGTAAATGATATTGTTCGCCACGTCCGCTCTGCCTGCGCTCAGCACATACCCGAGCCCGCCCGTGATCAAGCCTAGGCCCGCATAAGTGACCTTCGCCGGCATATAGAAAAGGTTGGCGACCACCGATCCAATACCATAA
>Ga0214472_10001080_pt1 | contig 31386 bp, 31 predicted proteins | sample RVTome_6_FD_207662 | JGI IMG/M metagenome (GOLD analysis project Ga0214472, IMG submission 207662) | Soil microbial communities from uranium-contaminated site in the Upper Colorado River Basin, Wyoming, United States - RVT140D175 | ecosystem: Environmental > Terrestrial > Soil > Contaminated >...
AATTCTGGAGCGCATGCTCATGTCTGCGGGGCTTCCCTTTACCGTCAAGAACCATGGCGTGTCGGGCGACACGTCCGCCGATGCCGCGCGCCGGCTCGAGGCTGCGCTCGTCGAGTCGCCGGCGATTATGATCGTCGCGCTGGGCGCCAACGACGGCCTGCGCGGGGTACCGGTGGCCGAGGTCCGCCGGAACCTTGAAACAATCATCGAGGCCGCGCAGGCGCGCGGCGTCAGCGTGCTGCTCTGCGGGATGGAGGCGCTGCCGATCAACGGGTGGGAGTACACCTTGGAGTTCCACCGGCTCTTCCCCGCGCTCGCGGAGAAGTACCGCGTGCCGCTGGTGCCGTTCCTCCTCGATGGTGTGATTGGGAATCCGCGGATGGTGCAGCAGGACCGCGTGCACCCCAGCGCGGCCGGTGCGGTGGCGATCGCCCGGACGATCTGGCCCTATCTGCAGGGGCTGGCGGCGAAAGTCGCGGGCTCGGTCATTATCTAGTCCGCTGCGGCCGGCTCCAGGGCGCGGAACGCCTTCATCACGGGCACGCCGTCCCAGGCCTCGGGCTTCTCCACTCCAAGCAGCCACAGCACGGTCGGCGCCGTGTCGAAGGTGTTGATCGTCAAGTCGGCGATCGCGCCGGCGTTGACGCCGCGGCCCCACGCAATCCATGGAATCGTGACGTCGAGCGGGTCCTTCGTGCCGTGGCCATTGCCATGACCGCCATGATCCGCCGTGACGAGGACCGAGTAGTTGCCGGCGCCGTATGTCTGTTCGGCGGCTGCCAGCAGGTCGCTGAGCGCTGAGTCGGTCGCCTGCACCGCGCGGCCGTACGCGGCGCTCATCCACCCCGAGCTGTGACCGGCGCTATCCGGGTCCGACAAGTGTACGAACAGCAGGTTCGGCTTCTCGGTCTTCAGGTGCGCCGTGACGTCGCTGACCGTACGGGCGCTGGCCCACTTGCCCCACCAGCCGCCGGGCGCCTGCGAATAATCAAGCGAGCCGGGACGCTGGAGCGGCGAGAACTTCGCCTTGCTGAAGAAGGCCGCCGTCCGATAACCGTGCGCGCGCGCCACGCTGAACACCGTCGAAAACTCGACGACGTCCTGCTCGGCGGTCACGACGTTGTTCCAGGTCACGTGATGCTGCTCGGGCGGCTCGCCACTGAGCATGGAGGTGTGGGACGGCAGCGTGGAGCTCGGCATGATCGTCCGGGCCGAGAGCGAGTAGCTGCCTTCGCGCATCAGCCGCTGGAGTGTGGGGGTCACGAACTTTGCGATCGCGTCGGGGCGCAGACCGTCGATGGATACCAGGATGACGTTCCGGGTAATGCTGGCCGTGGGCGCCTTGACCGCAGAGAGGTCGAGCGGGCGCGACGTGAGGTAATGCGGGCCGGCGCAGCCCGACAGTCCTGCAAGCGCAGTAAGACTCAGAGTGACAAGACGTGCCGCGGCTCGCATGCCCATGCAATCCTTGTGAGACGAGATCTCAAAGGGTACGCGGGCATGTGGCGCCGCGTCAAATCAGCTCAACCGTTCCGCCTTCGCCGGTCGGGTCGCGAAGCGACCCGACAGACAGCGCTGGCTGGACGGTCCGCTCTGGCGGACCGTCCCGGCGGACAGGCAGCCTAGTCCTCGTCCTTTTTGGCCCGGATGTCGGTCAGCATCACCGGCGCGCTGGCGAAATTCTCGAGGTAGATGTTGTCCCCGGACGCCAGCACCTTTGTGAATTCCGACAGCGTGCCAGTGCCCCGGCCGTCAGGGCCGATCTGCATCTGGACGATGGTGAACGGATAGTCCACGGTCCGCGGCCGGTCGAACGCCTCCCAGAACCCGATCGGGCGATCGGTGGCGATCACGATCCGGCGGCCGCCATCCTCGCCTGGCGTCTGAAACGCGTAGCGCAGGTCGTAGCCGATCGAGTCCGGCGTCCGAATACGGCCAACCGGGCGCGTATCCTGGAGCGCGTCGACGAGCGCCTGCGGACCCTTGTTCCGCAGCGTGCTCACGAACCTGTCGCGCTCGGCATTCGTCGACCAGCGCTCGATGGAGATCAGCACGGTCCCTGCGCCGCTCTGGATGTTGTTGTTCGCGATGGCGACGGCGGTGAACTCTTCCTTCTGGCCCTGCGTCTGGGCGTAGACCTTCTCCTCGTCCGGCTGTGGCCAGACGCCTGAGCTCATCGCGAGAAGGGCCGAGACGATCAGGATCGCCGTTCGAAGCCTGGGCGTGTGCATCAGTTCCTCCGTATACCCGTGACCCTGCAACCGGCATGCTAGGATTCCCGTCGTTCCCGCGACTGCGATGTTCGAATATACCGACTGGATCGAGCGGACCGGGCTCAGCCTCTGGATTCGCGAGGGGTCGCTCTGGGCCTTTCCGATCATCCTGATCCTGCATACCGTCGGGCTCGCGTTCCTCGTCGGCGCCAACGTCGCCATCGACGTGCGGATGCTCGGCTTTGCGCGCGGCCTGCCGCTGCGGGCGATGCTCCCGTTCTTCAAGGCGATGTGGCTGGGCTTCTGGGTCAACGCGCTGTCGGGCGTCCTGCTGCTCATCACGTATCCGACGAAAGCGCTGACCAACCCGCTGTTCTATCTGAAGCTGGGACTCATCGCGATCGCGGTTGCGCATGCGCTGTGGGTTCGCAGGCAGATCGTCGAGAATCCGGCGTTTGCCGGCGCGCGCCTGCCGGTCATGGCCCGCGTGGCCTCGGTGGCGGCGCTGGTCTGCTGGATGGCGGCGATCACCGCCGGACGGCTGCTGGCCTACACGTACTCGTACCTGATGGCGTACGAGCAGCGGTAGCAATGGACTTCCTGCCCGTCTTCGATCACCAGACGTTCCGCCCGCTGTATGCGTGGCTGCAGAGCACGGATATTTCCTGGGCCATGAACAACGTCCGGTGGGCGTGGCCCCTCTGCGAATCGATCCACTTCATGGGCCTGACGCTGCTGCTGGGCACCGTCGGACTCTTCGACCTGCGGCTGCTCGGGTTCGCGCGGCGCATCCCGATGGCTGCGCTGCACCGCCTGGTGCCGCTCGGCGTCGCCGGCTTTCTCATCAATGCCGCGACCGGCGTCTGCTTCCTCGCCGGCACGCCGGATCAGTACTTCATCAACCCCGCGTTCCAGGCCAAGATCCTGTTCTTTCTCGTCGCGGGGCTGAACGTGGCGGCGTTTTACCTGCTGCTGTTCAGGCGCGTGCGCGGCGTGGGCCCGGGCGAACAGGCGCCCCTGTTTGCCCGGATCATCGGCGGCGTGTCGATCTGCTGCTGGATCGGCGTGATGACCGCCGGGCGGCTCCTCACCTTCTATCGCCCGATGGCCGATTACTAACACGGTCCCAGGTGGTCTACCTTCCGACCGGCGTCCTGGTCCACGGTTGTCGCGTACTCAGCAAAAATGACGCCGCAGAACCACTTACCCGCCGGCCTCTACGCGGACGGGATCCGTTCTGGACACGAAGAGCTTCCTGGCGGCGCTTCCGCGGTTGATGCTGATCTCGAGTTTGCCGGTACTGCCGACGATCGCCAGGACACCGCCAGCCTCGACATCGCCGTATATGTGTCGCTGACGCGGTCAATGACGTGCTGCCGACGGTGATGCGTGGGCGTTCGGGTAGTTGAGCGGCGTCAATGTTGGTGACGAGATTCCCAAAGCGGTCAGTATGGTTCTGCCGTGATGGCTCTGTTTCAGCTCTTGGCAGCCGTCGCGGTAATCTTTGTCCCCGGGCGAATCTCGTCGTTCCCCCTGCGCACCACCACGTCGCCCTCGCGCAAATCGCCAAAGACTTCAATGACGTCACCGTTCAGCTCACCGCGCCTCACGTCCACCCATTCCGCCATGCCGTTTCGAACTCTGACGACGAACTGACGCTCCGAGGTGCGAACCACCGCCGATGTCGGCACGAACAGGCTGGCTCCAGCGCGTGATACGGGCCACTGCACCTCTGCAAACATCCCTGACGCCAGCGTCAGCTTTGGATTCGCCACCTCGAGCTCGACGAGCATGCTGCGCGTTTTCATATCCAGCGTGTGCGCGGGCCTGGCAATGACGCCCTGGAACGTCTGGTCGGGGAACGCGGACACCCGGAAGTCCACTTTCGTACCGCGCGTGATTGTGCCCACGTACGTTTCAGGTACCGGCACCGTCAGACGCAGCCTCGACACCTGTTCGATCCTGAGCAGGGGACCGGTCGAGGGGCCAACCAGGCTGCCCGGATGCACGTTGCGCTCGGTGATCACGCCGTCGAACGGCGCGGTCAGTTCCAGATACGCTTCCATTTCCGCGACCGCCTTGATCGCGGCTTCCGCCGCCCCCCCACTGCTCTTCAGCGCGTTGACGTGGGCGCGCGCCGCTTCGAAGGTGCGCTCCGCGATCTCGACGTCGTGCCCGGCGACCACACCGGGCGTCGCGCTCGCGGCCTTGAGTCGATCGTACGTGCTCTGGGCAGCGACGGTCTTCGCTTCCGCTTCCGCTTCCTGGGCGCGAACGGCCTGGAACTTCGCCTCGGCCTCCAATCGCTGGGCGCGGAGTTCAGGAGCCGACAGCGTGCCAAGCCGTTGACCGCGTTTGACCCAGGACCCTCGATCGACCGCAATCGATTCGACGAACCCCGGCACTCTCGCGTTCAAGTTCACGCCCTGATACGGCGTCAAATCGCCGGGGATCGTAATGGTCTTCTCGAGCGCCTGAGAGACGACCTTCGCCGTCTCCAGGGACGCGTTGGTGCCCTGTCCGGACAGCGAGCCGGCGCCCAGGCACAGCGACGTGGCGCAGATGACGAACAATGCAGCGCGCTTCATGCGACTTCTCCTGAATGATGGCGACTCATGACGTCATCGGGATCGAGTGATGGCGATGCCACGGTGGCACGGGCCTGAACGAGCGCAAACAGTGCGGGTAGCACCAACAGCGTCGCGACGGTGGAGGCCGCGAGACCGCCGATGACCGCGCGGCCGAGCGGCGCCAGCTGCTCGGCGCCGAACGCCACGGGAATCATGCCGGCGATCATCGCGAACGTCGTCATCAGGATCGGCCGGAGACGGCTCGTGGCCCCACGGATGGCGGCCGTCTCGGCAACAGCGCCTTCCTGTCGGTACTGCTCGGCGAAGGTGGCCAGCAGGATGGCGTTGGCCACCGCCACGCCGATCGCCATGATGGCGCCCATGAAGGACTGCACGTTCAACGTGCTCCCCGTCACGAACAGGCTGAGCGCGACACCCGCGATCACGGCCGGAATCGTGCCGACGACGATCAGCGCCACCTTGAACGACTGGAAATAGGCCGCGAGCAGCAGGAAAATCGCGACAACCGCCAGTCCAAGGCCGGACCGGAGACCGTCCAACGTCTCCTGCATCGGCGCCACCTGCCCTCGCACGCTCACAGTCACGCCGGCCGGCGGATCGCCGGCGCGCGACACCGCGGCGAACACCTCGTCGGATGCGGAGCCCAGGTCCTCGCCGTACACATTGGCAGTCAGCGTGATCATGCGCTGCTGGTTGTACCGGTTGTACTCGCCAATGGCGGTCTGTTGAGACACGGTGGCGACGTCTCCGAGCAGCGGGCGCGCCGCGCCGTTCTGCATGACGGGCACATTCATGACGTCCTCCATGGACGACATCGTGTGCTGCGGGATTTCCACCTGCACCTGATAGGCAATCCCGCTGTTCGGATCCGCCCAGTAGTTCGGCGTCACGAAGCGGCTCGACGAAGTGGCGGCGACGAGCGACCGCCCGACCTCCTCCACTGTCACACCCAATTGTCCGGCCCGTTCGCGGTCGATCTGGACCTGCAGCACGGGATAATCGAGCGCCTGGCCGAACTGGAGATCCCGCAGTCCCTCGATTTTGGCCATCTCGGCCTTCAATTTGTCCGCGTACCCACGGCTGGCAGTCAGATTGGCGCCCGTCACGGCCACCTCGATCGGTGTTGGTGAGCCGAAGCTCATCACCTGATTGACGAGGTCGGCCGCTTCAAACGACACGACCGCGCCGGGCGCAATCTCGTCGATCCTGCTGCGAAGGGACTCCTGGAGGGCGTCGGTCGATATCTGTCGCTCGGGTTTCAGCGACACGATGAGCACGGCTTCGTGTGGACCCGCGGTCCACAGATAGATGGTATTCACTGGATAGCTGGACGGTTGTGACCCGACGAATCCCAGACTGGCCTCCACGTTTTCAGCGCCCACGTCTTCGGCAATGGCATCCAGCACCTCGAGCGCCAGCCGCTCCGTCCGCTCGACGCGTGTCCCCGTCGGCGCCCGCAGGCGGACCTGAATCTGACCGGAATCGGCGCTCGGGAAGATCTCCGTGCCGAGCGCACCGCCGACGACAGACACGGTCATCGCCGCCACGACCAGGTACACCGCAAGAACGGCCCACCGCAGCCGCACGAACGTGCCGACGATGCGCCCGTACCGTTCCCGAATCCGGTCGAAGAAACCGCCCTCCGCGGGTCCATGGTGCTGGCCGCCAATCCACGTGTACAGGATCGGCACGAACGTCAGCGCCAGGATGTACGAGGCGGCCATCGCAAAACCGACCGACAGCGCCAACGGAACGAACAGCGCCCGGCCGACGCCAACCATGAAGAACGAGGGGGCAAACACCGCCAGGATGCACAACATGGCCAGCATCATCGGCACGGCCACTTCGGAGACCGCGTCGATCACGGCGCGCGCGCGCTTCTTGCCGCGCCCAAGATGCGTGTGTATGTTCTCGATGGCGACGGTCGATTCGTCGACGAGGATGCCGATCGCGAGCGTCAGGCCGCCGAGCGTCATGATGTTGATCGTCTGGCCGGCTCCCCACAGCGCAACAACGGCTGCAAGAAGAGCCAACGGAATCGTCAGGATGACGATAATCGAGCTGCGGAAATGCCCGAGGAACAGCAGCACCATCAATCCGGTCAGCAGGGCACCCAATGTGCCCTCGATGGCGAGCGAGCGGATCGCGTTCGTCACGTACCCTGACTGGTCAAATGCGAAATCGATCCCGATGTCGTCGGGGATCGCGGCGCGCATCCGGGGCAATTCCGCGGTCACGCGTTGAACCACCGCCAGGGTGGAGGCGTCTGCGCGCTTCGTCACCGGGATGTACACGCTGCGCTTGCCGTTGATCAGGGCGTAGCTGGTCAGAATATCGGAGCTGTCTTCGACGTAGCCGACATCGCGGAGAAACACGCTCGGGCCGGCGCCGACCCGTACGGGAATCTCCAGCAGTTCCTGCACATTCCGCACGACCGAGTTCACCGGCACCATCTGCGTGAAATCGCCGATCCGAACGTTCCCGGACGGCGTCACGACGTTTCCTCGAGACAGCGCGCGGACCACCTCCTCGCCGGACATGCGGTACGCGCGGAGCCGATCGGGATCGACGCGGACGACGACGGTGCGCTGATTGCCGCCGAACGGCGGAGGCGCCGAGACGCCAGGAAGGGTCCCGAACATCGGCCGGACACGGTTCAAGGCGAGATCCTGAATCTCCCCCACCGCGCGCGTCTCACTCGAGAAGACGAGGTAGCCCACCGGCACACTGCCGCCATCGAAACGCACGACGAAGGGCGGTACGGTGCCAGGGGGCATGAAGGCGCGGGAACGATTGACCTGTGCGACGGTCTCGGCGACCGCCTGGCTCATGTCGGTGCCTTCATGGAAGAACAGCTTCAACAGGGTCGCGCCCTGGATCGATCTCGACTCGACGTGCTCGATCCCGGTGACATACAGGAAGTGGTACTCGTAGTAGTTCGCGATGTACCCTTCCATCTGTGCGGGGTCCATCCCGCCGTACGGCTGAGCGACATAGATGATCGGCGTCCCGAGGTTCGGGAAGATATCGATCTTCATCCGCTGCACCGCCAGCAGCGACATGAGCGCGATGCCTGCAATGACGATAAGGATCGTGATCGGTCGCCGCATTGCCGCACGGATGAGCCACATGGTCTTGCCCTCGCTGGAACCGGATTGATTACTTCAACAACTCTGTGATGTCGCCCTTGGCTGCCGCGTCGCTGACCAGCGCGCGCCAGACGCCCAATCGGGCCACCGCATCGCCGACTTCGGCTTGCAGGAGCAGACGCTGGGAGTCGGCCACCTCGATGATCGTGGCCAGCCCAGCATCGTACCGCGCGCGGGATTGTTGTTCGAGCACACGCGCTGACGTGAGCTGGATCGGCGTGTTTTCCGCGACTCGGCGCGCGCCGTCCATCTCGGCCCGCGCCTGCTCGGTCTGTGCGGACAGCTCCTGCACAACGCGATCGTATGTCGCGAGCTCGGCGCGCTCGTTCTGCACTTCAATTCGCGTGCGCTCCCGCAGCGAGAACCAGTCGAACAGCGGAAAGGTCGCCGTGACACCGACCGCCCAGTTCGGCGTCTCGAAGTCGAGACCCCGCGTGCCGCCGAGATTCGTGCCACCCGGCCCGGCTGCGGAAGCCCCGGTTCCGCGGAGCGAATGCGCGGTCTGGACGTTGATACGGGGAAAGTAGGAACGGCCAAGTACGTTCTGAAACGCTCGACTCAACTCCACCGTCGCCATCTGCGTTTCGGCCAAAGGATGCATCGCCACCGCGGGCGGGGGAGCCGCCGGCGCAGGAGGCGGCATCGCCAACAGCGGGCTTCCGGCGATCTGCACGTCCGCAGGCGGCACACCCAACCACTGCGCGAGCGTCGCTCGAGCAATCTGCTCCGCCTGTTCCGCCTGGATCCATTGGATGCGCGCAAGCGCCAACTCGGCTTGCGCACGCGAGTCATCAGCGCCTGGCCGAAGCTGGTTCTTGACGAGCACGGCCACCGCGTCGGCAAAGACCTGCTGGCGTTCGACATTCGCGCGGGCAGCCCGGACGGTCTCCTGAGCGGCCGCCACTCGCAGGAAGGCATCCGCTGTTCTGACCCCGACGTCCAGTTGTGTGAGCTCGGCGCTCGCGCTGGCCCGCGTCAGTTGCGCGCGCGCCAGATCGACCGACGCGCCGCGGAACCCGAAGTCGAACGCCTCCCATGAGAGCAGGAGGCCGCTTGCACTGCCCCAGACGCTGGACGACGAGGCCGAATCGGAGGCGGGGCCTGAAATTGGCGGGACCATCGTTCCCGGTAACAGCAGCCCCGGCACGTTGTTGCGCGTGGCGCGGTTGAGCTGAACGCTGTAATCGAACCGCGGCAAGTACGCGGTACGGGCCAGGTCGACGCCGGACTCTTGAGCCAGGACCCGCGCCATCGAGGCGCGGATCGCGGGATAGTTGTCGATGGCGTGCTGAATCGCCTGCTGCAGTGTGAGTGGGAACGATGGACGTGGCACTTGTGCCGCCACCGGGCTGGCGAAGGTCGACGTGAAGCAGAGGACCACGATGCTCGTGGCAATCGCTCGATGTCTTGTAGAGCTGTCTCTCGTCGCCAATCGCGTCTCCCTGCGTCTCCAGTGAATCGTGTTCTGCAATCTCACAGCGCAACAGTATCGGTGGCCGTAGATGATACTCGATTACCAAAACCAGGCAAGCCTGCTGCGCTGCACCCTTGCTCGATCGAGTGAGGGCAGTGGCCGACTACGTCTTGCGACGCTTGGTCTGCCGCTTGCTCCGCACGACAGTTCGTGGGGGGGCGACTGGCTTCTTCTTGCCGATCTGCGCGTGACCGTCGGGAATCGTCGCGGCAAACGTCAGCCTGCGCTCGGGCTTGCGCGGCTTCTGTCGCGACTCTTCGATGACCTCGTGATGGAGTTCGACCACGGTCTCGCGCAGGATTTCCAGGACCGCAGCGCCACCCGGAGTCAGGTGATAGTAGCGGCGTCCTCTCGGTCCGGAATCGGGCTCGACTTCGCACCGCAACCACCCGTTGCGTTCCATGCGCTTCAGAAGCGGGTACAACGTGCCGGGGCTGATGTCGTAGCCGTGTCTCCGAAGTTCCGTGAGGATCCATTGCCCCACCACCGGCTCTTCGGCTGCGTGATGGAGGATGTGAACCTTCCAGAAGCCAAGCAGGATCTCTCGAGTCAGGAGCTTCGGGTCGGACGTCGTCATGCGGCTCCACTGTAGAGGGCCACGGCCTCGAGACGCAAGAGGCGCGCGCTCAGATCCCGGCATACCATTCATAGCCGTCGTCCTCCCACGTGCCGCCATGCCCTCGCCCAATGCCGTCGAACCGATCGACCACTTCGATTCGGGTCAGGAACTTCGCCATCTTGTAGCCAAGCTGTCGCTCGACCCGAAGCCGTAATGGGGCGCCGTGAGCCACCGGAAGTTGGGCGCCGTTCATCTCATACGCAAGGATCGTCTGCGGATGAAACGCGTCGATCAGGTCGATGCTCTCGTAGAAGCGTGTGGTACCGTCCACGTACCATGGAAGCTCGTCGGCGCAGTGAAACACGATGAAGCGAGCTTCCGGGCGGAGAGTCACGCGATCGAGGATCGTCGACAGCGGCGGCGCGGTCCACCCGCCGATGCAGCTCCAGCCTTCGACGCAATCGTGCCGGGTAATCTGGGTACGCGCGGGCAGCGCGCGCAGATCGGCAAGCGTGAAGCGTGTCGGCCTCATCACGAGACCATCTACCTGCAGGCGCCAGTCAACGAAGCCCTGTTGCGCGCGCTCGATATAGGCGGGCGGCAGATTGTAGGCGTCCTGAGATCCGTTGGCCCGAAACACCGTGGACATATCCGCCGCGCTGTACTCGCGCGCGAGCGCCCCACGCCACAGGAGCGCTCGCTGCACCGTCTGGGTGAGTCCCTCCGCGCCGCCCAGGAACTCCCTGAACGTCGGAGCTGCGGAGAGTCGGTCGCATCCTCCGAACGCGAACCCGGCAGCCGCGGCGGTCCCGGTCGCGAGAAATCGGCGACGGCTGAAGCGGACAGCTTCTTTCGTCATCTCACTTCTCCGATCGACTGAGGCGATACCATCCAGTGATCATCGACCGCATGTTGTTGAGAAATCCGGACAGCAGCACCATCGTGACGTGCACACACACGAACAGCACAAAGAGGCCCGTGACGACGAAATGGATAGTGCGGGCGGACTGCCGTCCGCCAAACACATCCAGGAGCCACGGCATCGCGGCGTCGACGGCCGGCGACATCGTCAGGCCAGTGAGCACCGCCGCCGGCGCGAGCAGGACGATGACGCCCACGTAGGTCATCCTCTGAAGGATGTTGTAGTCTCCCGCGTCCACTGTTTTTCGAAAGTCCAGGGTCAGGTGATCCCGAACGGTGCGGCCAATATGTCCCCACTGATCGCGACGCGGAAAGAGATCGCGGGAGAGATGCCGATGGAGAATCGAGTAGCCGAGATAGATGACCCCGTTGACGACGAACACCCAGGCGAAAAAGAGGTGCCAGACGCGCCCCGTGGCAAGGTCCTGCACGCTCGGGATCGTGATCCATCCAGGGAATGCTCGTTGCACTGGACGACCACTGACGGTTGACCACCCGAGCACGCCCGTCGTCTCGAAGCCTCTTCCAAGGATGCTGGTGATGCCGACCGGCCGCCCCTCGGTGGTGAACGCCGTGAAGATCGAGAAGAGTGCGCGTCGAAATCAGAGTCCTCGCCCCAGTAGAGCGCGGGATGCGCGTTGAAGATCTGTAAGCCGCTCATCAGAAGGACGACGAGGCAGACGACATTCACCCAGTGCGATACGCGCACGACCGCGGGGTACCGGTAGTTCCATTGCCGCGCCGGCGTCGGCAAAGACATGATCAATCAACGGCAAAGCAATAGAAGAGTCCCGCTCCGCCTGTGCTCTCCAGATCCTGCTGGCTGCACCCGCGCGACGCGTGCACCGAATTCCAGGAATTCACACCTTCTCCCAACCCGCGCCGATCGTGATGTCCCAGTTGGGCGCGGCCGGTGCTGCTGGAGGTCCAGTTTCCACACGTCAGATCGTCGCCTGCGTCGAACGCTGTGCCGTCCGGCCGTGATCCGGTGAGGATGTCGTGCGTGTTGGGCGTATCGCCGACACCATTCACCGGATTGAGGCCCTCGGTTACCGCCGTCTCCTTGTTGATCTTGGTGCTGTCGCCATGAAGGTCGTCCAGGTTCGCCGCCACAAGCAACCCGTTGGCGTTGTACCAGGGACCCTTGCCAATCCGATCCCGCGCGTTCACGGCTGGCTGATTCGCGGTCGCCGACGTGCTCAGATAGGCGCGCCAGGTGTGGTCTCCCGAGCCTTCGGCCTTCGCCAGCGCCTGGCAATGCGCGTCGGCTCCAGCCAGCCCGCCGAGATCTCCGCCCCTGCCGAGCCCTGTGCTCGTGACGAAAAACCTGGTCACGGACTTGGCGCCCCCCATCGGAATCGACTGGGGAACGCTCTGCGGGGTCTCGGGCGGGGCGCCGGCCGCACCAGTCGGCGCCTCCTCGGTCCGGCCGCACGCCGCAGCGAGCAGGAGCATGCCCAACGCGGCGGACAGGCGTCTGATACCAGCCATTTGTCCCATCCTCTCTTGGCTATTTGAACGCAGGAACCGTTCCCTCCACGTCGATCGCGGGCTTTATTACGTCTACCGTAAACGGTGTGCGAGTATAATCCCAGCGCAGCGCTGGAGCAAGCACGGGCCCCGGCACGCCGCTCAGCGGTAACCGATGCAAGCGAAAGGGCGAATGAGCCATGTGGGAAACGGTTGTTCGCAGTGATGCACCGGCCGTCGTCATCCTCGTCCGCCTGATGGTGGGTGCGGTGTTCCTGTCCGAGGGCATCCAGAAGTTCCTGTTTCCCGATCAGCTCGGCGCGGGCCGCTTTCTCAAAATCGGCTTGCCAATGCCGGAGCTGCTCGGACCTTTCGTCGGCACGTTCGAGATTGTCTGCGGCACCCTGGTGCTGGTGGGCCTGCTCACCCGTCTTGCTGTCATTCCTCTGCTGGCCATCATGGCTGTCGCCCTGACCACCACCAAGTGGCCGATGCTCGCAGAGCAGGGCTTCTGGTACATGGCGCATGAAGCGCGAACGGATTGGTCCATGACCCTCGGATCGCTGTACCTCCTCCTGGTCGGCGCCGGACCCTGGTCCGTCGATGCCCTGCTCGCCTCCCGCCGCTGAGCGACCTGTGCCACATCCGGTCCGCCGCCCTTCCTGGGATCGATCATCGGCGGCGTGTCGCGCTGCTGCTGGATCGGCGGGATGACCGCCGGCCGGCTCCTGACGTTCTACCGCCCCTTGGCCGACTACGTCATCCGCCCGTGAGTAGGCCTTGTCAGGTAGCCGCTCAAGGCGTAAGCTCGCCGTCAATAACCACGGCCCCATTTGAGGAGCCGCTCCGATCAGAAAGCGATGACCTTATGACGAAGAAAACGCCCCTTCTGTCACGGAAACTGTTTTCGCTGGCAACCGCGGCCGGACTCGTCGTCTGCGCCGCATCCTTCAGTGGGTTGGGTGCGTCCCAGTCCGCTGCCCCTGCCGTCACGATCGACGGCGATGATCTGGCCGGAACGGTGACGGGGCCTTCCGGGCCGGAGGCGGGCGTCTGGGTCATTGCCGAGACCACCGACCTGCCGACGGCATTCGCCAGGATCGTGGTCACCGACGACAGGGGACGGTTTCTCGTGCCTGACCTGCCGAAGGCGACCTACAACGTGTGGGTGCGTGGATACGGGCTGGTCGACTCCCGCAAGACACAGACGACCCCCGGCCGCACGGTGAACTTGACGGCGATCAAGGCGCCGTCGGCGGCGGCCGCCGCCGAATACTATCCGGCCTCGCACTGGCTGTCGTTGATGGAAGTGCCGGCCAAGAGCGAGTTCCCAGGCACGGGCCCTGCGGGCAACGGCATCTCGCCCAACATGAGGACTCAGGATCAGTGGATCCGCAGTCTGAAGTCCGGCGGCTGCACGGCGTGCCATGCGCTGGGGACGAAGGGGACACGAGAAATTCCCGAAGCGCTCGGTCGATTCCCGAATTCCGTCGCCGCGTGGGACCGCCGGGTGAAATCGGGTCAGGCCGGCACCCAGATGGACGGGGCGCTCAACCAGTTCGGCCGCGATCGGATCCTGAAGTCGTTCGCCGACTGGACGGATCGCATCGCCGCGGGCGCCGTGCCGCCGGCGCCGCCCCGGCCGCAAGGCCTCGAACGCAACGTCGTCATCACACAGTGGGATTGGGCCGACCCCAGGGCCTACCTGCATGACGTCGCGTCCACCGATCGGCGGAACCCGCGCGTCAACGCCAATGGACCGGTCTTCGGGGCGCTGGAGTTGAGCGCCGACTACGTGCCGACGCTCGATCCCGTGGCCCACGCCGCGGCCCGGGTGCCGTTGACGGTGCGCGATCCGAACACGCGGCCGACCAGCCCGAACATGCCGGCGCCTTCTCCCTATTGGGACGATGAGGTGATCTGGACGAGCAGGAACAACGTGCACAACCCGATGCTCGACCACCAGGGGCGCGTGTGGCTGACCTCGGCCGTCCGGCCCCCGGCGAATCCGGATTTCTGCAAGGAAGGTTCGACGCATCCGTCCGCGCGGCAATTCCCCATCGCGAATGCCGGACGACACCTGGCCATGTACGATCCGAAGACGAAGAACCTGACGCACATCAGCACCTGTTTCGGTACTCACCATCTGATGTTCGCTGAGGATGCCAATCACACGCTGTGGACCAGCGGCGGCGGTCAAGTGGTCGGCTGGCTGAATACGAAGCTGTTCGATGAAACTCAGGACGAAGTGAGGTCGCAGGGCTGGACAGCCCTCATCCTGGACACCAACGGCAACGGCAAACGCGACGCGTATGTCGAGCCCGATCAGTCGCTCGATCCGACAAAAGACAAGCGGATCGGCGGCGCGCTGTATGCCGTGGCGCCGGCGCCCGACGGCTCCATCTGGGGCACGCAGCTCGGATACCCGGGCGCCATCATTCGGCTGGTTCCCGGAGCGAACCCGTCCGAAACGGCCCTTGCGGAAATCTACCAGCCGCCCGCCGAGAACCCGAAGGCGCCGGTGAAGGGGTACTCACCGCGGGGCGGCGATGTGGACAGGAACGGCGTGTACTGGACCGCCCTGGCCAGCGGCCATCTTGCGAGCTTCGACCGGCGCAAGTGCACAGGACCACTGAATGGACCTACGGCGACCGGGCAGCATTGCCCCGAGGGCTGGACCCTCTATCCGGAGCCCGGTCCGCAGTTGAAGGGCGTGACGGACTCCGGCAGCGCCGAGGCCAGTTACTACACGTGGGTGGATCAGTTCGACGTGTTTGGCCTTGGACGCAATGTGCCCATCAACACGGGCAACGCGAACGAAGCCCTGCTCGCGTTGAAGGACGGCAAGTTCGTGACGCTGCGCGTGCCCTACCCGCTGGGTTTCTACACCAAGTGGATGGACGGCCGCATCGACGATCCCAATGCCGGCTGGAAGGGCCGCGGGATTTGGACGACCGTCAGCACGAGAACGCCGTTCCACATGGAAGGCGGGAAGGGGACGACCAGCAAGGTCATGAAGTTCCAGCTCCGTCCCGACCCGCTCGCGAGGTAATCGCCGGCCTCGCCGCGATTGACGCGGAGCGCTCGGCCATCGGTGCTGGACGCCTTGCGCCGAAGGCCGGGCAATAACCGGGAGATGGCGTCCCCGCCGCTGTCAGCCGACGTATTCGCCCCACGCTATACTCGCCGCGTGGACGCTTCGCGTTTACGCCGCTGGGTACAGGACATGCGCGCAGTTGAAGCCCGCGAGCGCGCAGACGTCCGCTCCGCTGCGACGTCTTCACGAGACGCGATCGCGCAGGCGCTCGCACTCGTCGCTCTGTACGGGCATCTTCACGGCTGGCCCGCGAGCGAGGATGCTGTCTCCCGGCGCGAAGACGCCAAGATGTACGACTGCTGGCACCGCCTCAGAACCGCTCTTCGTCGCGGGCGATGACGGCCGACGCGGCGCTTCTTGCGGCGTTGGCCGCGTGCGCATCGGCACTCCGCCATCTCGGAAGACCCGCCATGATCATCGGCGGTATCGCCGTGATCGCGCGTGGGGTCCCCCGACAGACGTGGATATCGGCGCGACCATGTGGGCCGAAGGGCTCGAGGTGGAGGCCATCCTCCCGGCGCTCGCAGCCGAGGCGCTTGTCCCGCGGACCGCCGATGCCGTCTCCTTCGCGCGAAAACGGCAGGTCCTTCTCTTGCGCCATGAACCGACCGGCACACCGCTCGAATTGATCCTGGCGTACTTGCCCTTCGAACGATCGGCGCTCGAGCGAGCTGACCTCGTCGATTTTGGCGGCGTCAGCGTGCCGACAGCGACCCCCGAGGACTTGATCATCTACAAGGCCATTGCGTGGCGCGATCGCGACCGCTCGGATGTGGAGCGTCTGCTCGCGCTGTACGGCCGATCGATCGATCTCGAGAGAGTTCGTGGTGTGCTGCGTGAGTTTGCCTCGGCGCTCGACGAACCGGAGCGCCTCGATCAATTCGAGGCGCTCCTCAGGCGCGCGCTCGGGTAGGTCGGCGGCTCACCTACGTTCTGATTCGAAGAAAGCCGTGCTCACCCACGAGGTGCGCGAGCGACAGCAGCATGACCGCGGGCCAAAGCGGCATGGCGGCGATCGCCGAGAGGATCGAAAACACGAACGCGAGCACAACAAGCAGCATGGAAAGGGACCAGCGCATCGGCAGACCTCCAACCAGCCAGTACGTGCGAGGATCGTGCCCTTGCGAATGGTTCCGGGTCTAATGTCGAGCTGCCGCGGAACACCACCTCGACAGGCGCCGTATCAGTCGCTAATAGTCAGACAGTGCGGCGCGGGCCTTAACGGTTGCGGCGCTGGGCGTAACGGCCCGCGTATTTCCGCCTGCGGTCTCCCCCTCCTCTGCGAGCAGACGATTCGCCAGCCCGCATCCGTGACATACGCGCTCGTCGCGGCAGTGGTGACGGCGACGCCGGCGGCATAGGCCAGGACCGACCCGACGAGAGCTCCGGCCGTTCCGGCAGACGAAATCATCCACGCCGCCGCGCTGCACGCGACGAGTCCGGTGACAATGACGCCGCGGCGATCGACGCGATCAGCAATCCGAGGCCGGCGACGGCGAGGTCCGTGAACGGCATCACGGCAAAGACCAGCGCTCCCGCCACAAGGAGCGCCCGCCGTCCGAGGATGTCCGACCAGGCCCCCGCCGGCAGCTTCACCACAATGCCGGTCAACGTTGAGGCGCCGACCACGAGTCCGATGAGCGGGGCGCCCGCGCCGAGCTCCCGCGCGAAGAGCGGAAGCAACGGCGAGCGGCACATCGCGTAACTGCAGTACGCGAGAGAACCAGCGGCGCAGAGTTGGAACAGCCGCGCCCGCGGCGCGATCAACGTCTCCGATGGCGCGAGAGCCGTCTGTGTCACCGCCGCTTCCGCGAGCGTGGCGCCTGGACCCGCCGTGTGCGACCCGTGGCGACCGGCCGGGGTCCCTGCAACCGGCCGGCATGCTCGAACGCCCGATAGAGCGCCTCGAAGAGCGACATCCCTTCCGCGAGGAGCGTCTCGTCGTCGGCCTGCGCGAGCCGCAGACCTTCGATGAGAAGCGCGATGGTTGGCGCCTCGGGTGCGCCGAAACGGCCATCCTTCAGGTCGAGGTCGTGCACGATGGCGGCGAGGCTGGACAACGCCGGAGCGTGAAGGCGAAACGTCTCGCAGAGCGCCTCAAAAGTACACAGGTTGCCGCGGTGCGTGAAGTCGACGCCGAACATGTCAAAGGGAACGGCATCGCGCGGTGGGGCCTCGCGATCGGCGACAAAGGCGAAACGAGCCTCGCGATCGATGAACCGGCGAATGAGCCAGGCTGACGCAAGACGGTCGATCCCGGGCCTGGGCCGTGTCACCCATTGACGCCCGGTGTACTCCGACGCGTGAAGAGCGCCTGAGTCCGTCGCGGACATCGCGCGCGACGATCGTCCCGGTGCCTCGAGCTGCTGGATGAGCGTGAGGACCCGATCGCGCCCGGCGCTGCCAAAGAAGTCGACCTGTTCCACGGCGGCAGCGCGCTCCTTCAACTGCTGGAGTGCGCGCGCCGGCGCCAGCCCCGTGGAGCGTCGGGCGGAACGCTTCAGCAGCTTCTCCGCCTCGCGAGCCAGGCCGTCATAGGCTTCCTGGCGTGACCGCCGGAATTCCTCGACGAGAGCGTCATTCGACCAGGAATCGACGGCATCGGCCGCAAACACACTGGCGTGTCCGCCGCCGGCCTCGATTTCCGTCTTCAGCCACTCAAAGTCCTCGCGGGCGTTTGGCGAATCCGGCAGGACATACAGCGCCTGTTTCACCGCGAGCGCGCCGATCTGCTGCAACCGCCGCCACGTCCGGACCCGCAGGTTCGAGGGAGTCGACGGGAGTTGGTGCACGAAGAGCAGCCAGCGGTGGCCGCGCGAAGCCGGCGGACTCGCGGGTACTTTGCCTTTCTCGTCGATGCGGGGAGCGGTCATGGCTGAGCCACGGCTGTAACCGGCGTTACAGTATAATTCGCTCCCGTTACAAGTCGCCCTGCATCGCGCTCGACCTCGATCAGATAGGAGGGTCCTCATGCGCAAGGCCATTCTCGTTTTCTGCGTGTTGGCTGGTGTCGTCATCACCGCGCAGCCGCAACAGCAGCCAAACCCGCGGCAGCAGCCTGGTGCGATGGTGCACATCTTCGCGCCTGAACAACACGACTTGTACGACGGCCACTTCGTCATTTCGGCGAATCGCATCTACATGGTCGGCGGCCTCAACGACCCTGAGGGGTGGGACCACCTCGACAACGAGGCGAAGAATGTTCGTCCCGTCGGCGGCACTGCCGAAATCGACGTGAACGAGATACAGAACACCGGGACGTTCGAGGCGAGATTGAAGATCCCTGAAGGCGACCTCGTGCTGGCGATGGACAAGTGGAACGAGTTCAGCTCCTGTCAGAACGGCGGCATCGTCGCGTACATCCACGAACACGGCACTGATTCGGGCTGTGGCGATAACAACTGGCCCAAAACCGTGGGGTTCCTCGCCGGGTGGGGTTTCGGGCACGCGACGTTGAATGGCAAGCCGCTGTACCAGAACTATGAAATGCACTTCATGGTGACGCAGGGTCTTCGCGATCGTAAGACGCTGCGCGTCACGTACCCGATGGCCAATAAGAAGCTGCCGGCGGGCGAAACCAACCCGGCGACGCAGCAGATTGACTTCTACATCCGCAGCCCGCAAATGAATCCGAAGAACCGGCCGACCCGCCAGGTCTTCCTGCACTTCTTCGGCATGGAGATCACCTGGAGATAGTCGTGTGCGACGAGGTGGGTCGAGTGACACGAACGAGAGCCACGGCGGTGTGCCTGCTCTACCCGTTGCTCGCGGTACCGCACGTAATCATCGCGCAGCCGGCTCAGGTGCCTGCCCTGACGGTCGGTCGGGTGGCCGACGGCGAACGACCGATCGTCGACGGCCGCGTCGATGACGAGGTGTGGGCAGCAGCGGAGCCGTTCAGCGCGTTCGTGCAGCAGGAGCCGAACGAGGGCGAGCCCGCCACAACTTCACCGTCGTTCGCCTTCAGCGGGAAGTCGGACGATCGACCTTCGGCGCGCTGTTCGTCGGCCGCCAGGGCGTCGGCAGCCGTGCCGCAGCCGAAAATGACCACCACGGGAACGAGCCAGCTCGCCACGCGATCCGCGAGTCTCTGTACGGGGGCCTTTTCGTTGTCGGCCTGCTCGACGAGCGCGACAATCCGCGCGAACATCGTCTCGGGTCCCACCTTCTCGGTGGTGATGTCGATCGCCCCGCTCTCGACGACGGTCCCGGCGAGGACGGATGCGCCGACGGACCGCCGTTCGCGTGTCAGGAGGCGTACGGCCGGCTCGTGCCCGCTTCCGGGGTCGTGCCGATCAGGCGACACCCGTCGCCTTCGGCGGCTCCGCGTACTTCAGATACAACGTCGGCACGACGACCATGTTCAACAACGTCGACGTCGTCAATCCGCAGAGAATGACGATCGCCATCGGCGTCTGAATCTCGCTGCCCGACTCCCCTCCGCGCATCGCCAGCGGAATCAGTGCAAGCCCGGCCGCCATGGCTGTCATGAGAATGGGGACGAGCCGCTCGTGCGCACCGCGCTCCACCGCCTCACGGAAGTTCGTCACCCCTTCCGACTCCATCAGATGACGGATGTGCGAGACGAGCATGATGCCGTTGCGCGTCGCGATGCCGAAAAGCGTGATGAACCCGATGATCGACGCCACGCTCAACACGCCGCCCGCCAGGAAGACGCCCGCGACGCCGCCGATGAGCGCCAGCGGCAGGTTGAGCATGATGAGCAGCGCGTCGCGCGCGCGGCCGAACGCGAGCACCAGGATCATGAACAGGCCCGCAATCACTGCCCCGCCGAGAATCATCAGGCGCTCGGTGGCACTCTGCTGGCTCTCGAACTGCCCGCCGTACTCGACGCGGTAGCCGTCGGGCATCGGCACCTGCTGCGCGACGGCGGCCTGGATATCCTCCACGACGCTGCCCAGATCGCGGCCGCTGACGTTCGACGACACGACGATGCGGCGCTGCACGTTCTCGCGGAGGATCATGTTCGGCCCCATTTCCCGCCGCACGTCCGCCAGCACGCGGATGGGCACCGTTTCGCCGGTCGGCGTATGCACCGGCAGGTCGGCGATCCGCTCGAAGTCCACCGCGGCGGATGGGTCGAGCTTGACGACGAGATCGAACGCCGTTGACCGGTCGAAGATCCGCCCCACGACGGTGCCAGCAAAGCTCGTCTCGATGGCCTCCGCCACGTCCTGTGCCCGCAGCCCGTACCGGGCGATGGCGGGCCGGTTCAGCACGAAGCGGATGAACGGAATGTCGGTCTGCTGTTCGAGGCTGAGATCGGCCACACCCGGGACGCCGGCCATGGCGTCACGCACGCCCTCGCCGAGGCGGCGCAGCGTCACCAGATCGTCCCCGACGATCTTCACCGCGATGTTCGCGCGTGTCCCCGACAGCATGTGGTCGATGCGATGCGAGATCGGCTGCCCGATCGCCACGTTGGTGCCGGGCAGGCCGCCGAATTCCTGCCGCAATGCCGCGAGGAGCTCCTCGCGCGGCCGGTCGCTCTCGCGCAGGCCCACGTCGATCTCGGCCGCCTCGACACCCTGGACGTGCTCGTCCAGCTCCGCGCGCCCGGTCCGGCGGGCCGTGGCAATCACCTCGGGCTGCGCCAGCAGGATGCGCTCGACGCGGCCGCCGATCTCGTTCGACTTGTCGAGCGACGTGCCCGGCAGCGTGTTCACGCTGATCGTCAGGCTGCCTTCGTGGAACTCCGGCAGGAACGCGGTGCCGAACCGCGTCATCGCGAGGCCGGCCCCTGCGAGAAGCAGCAACGCTATCGCCGTCACCAGGCGCGGGCGATCGAGCGCGTACGGCAACCCTCCGGCAAAGCGCGCCTTCAGGGTGCGCGCCAGCCATCCCTCGTGTCCGCGCACGATCGTAGCGGCTCCCGGCAGAAACGCGAAGCACAGCGCGGGGGTGACGACGATGGCGACGCCCAGCGACGCCAGCAGCGCCACGATGTACGCGTAGGCGAGCGGCGTCAGGAGGCGGCCCTCCACGCCCGTGAGGCCGAAGATGGGGAGGAACACCAGCACGATGATGATCGTGGCGAAGACGATCGACGTCCGGATCTCGAGCGTGGCGTCGCGCACGACCACGGCGGCCGGGCGCTGCTGCTCCTCGGGCAGCGCCGCGTTCTCGCGCAGCCGGCGCACGACGTTCTCCACGTCGATGATCGCGTCGTCGACCAGCGCCCCGATTGCGATGGCGAGACCCCCGAGCGTCATCGTGTTGATCGTGACGCCGAAGCCGCGGAGCACGAGGATTGCGGCCGCCAGCGACAGCGGCATGGCCGTGAGCGTGATGGCGGCGGCGCGCGTATTGGCGAGAAAGATCAGCACCACGGCGATCACGAGAATGCCGCCGTCGCGCAGCGCCTCGACGACGTTGTCGACCGCCACCTGGATGAAGTCCGCCTGCCGGAAGATCCGGCGATCGATCGTGACGCCGGCGGGCAGATCCGCCTGCAGGGCGTCCAGCTCGCGATCGAGCCGCGCGGTGACGTCGATGGTGTTCGCGTCGGGCTGTTTCTGGACGCCGACGATCACCGCCGGCCGGCCGCTGCGCGAGCCTTCGCCGCGCTTGAGCGCGGCCCCCTCGCGCACGTCGGCGACGTCGCGGATGAGGACGGACCGATTCCCGCGCATCGCCACGACGCTGTCGCCGATTTCCTCCGACGTCCGCACACGCCCCACGGCCTGCAGCACGTACTCCTGCGGCCCTTCGACGTAAATGCCGGCCGAGGCGTTCTCACTGGCGCCCCGCGCGGCGTCGAGCAGCTCGGTCAACGACACGTCGTTGGCGCGCAGCGCCTCGGGATGCGCGATGACCTGGAACTGCCGCTCGGCGCCGCCAATGGGCGTGACCTGCGAGATGCCCGGGATCGCGAGCAGGCGCCGGCGCACCACCGTATCCGCCACGGTGCGCAGCGTCAGCGGATCGACGCTGTCGGACGTCAGCGCGAAGAAGAGGATCTCGCCCATGATCGACGAGATCGGCGCGAGTACCGGACGCTCGGCCTGGGGCGGGAGCGAGCCGGCGACGACGGCGAGCTTTTCCGCGACGAGCTGCCGGGCGATGTAGATGTCGGTGCCCCAGTCGAATTCGACCCACACCACTCCGATCCCGATCGCGGTCGCGGAGCGGACCCGGCGCACGCCCGCGGCGCCGTTCATGGAGCTCTCGATCGGAAACGTCACCAGCGCTTCCATTTCCTCCGGCGCCATACCCTGGCCTTCCGCAAGGATGGTGACCGTGGGCGCCGTGAGATCGGGGAAGACGTCAATCGGCATCGCGCGCGCCGTCCAGATCCCTGCCACGAGCAGCAGGACCGACAGCGCGATCACGATCCAGTGATGGTCAATCGACCATTGAATGAGTCGTTTCATAGGTTCTCAATTTCGCGGGCCGTGAAGGCCCGCGCCGCACATCCGGACTAATCGGAAAATGCGGCGTAATCGGGGAAATGCGGCGCGGACCTTTACGGTCCGCGGTATCAGGACCCGCCTAGCCTCAATGAACATGCCCTTCCGCTGGTAATCCGCCGGCAGCAGATGCCAGTTGCACGTCATACGCTCCGCGCGTGACGACGCGGTCGCCGGGCTTCAGCCCGGCACGGACGCCGACAAGGTCGCCTTCGCGCGCACCGACCTCGATGTACCGCCGGGAGAAGCTCTCGCCGCCGAGCTGGACGAACACATAGGGACGGCCGGCCTCCATGAGTACGGCATCCTTCGGGACAGCCGTCATCCGCTGACGCACGCCGGTATACAGGATCGCGGTCATCGTCTGCCCGATGAGGAGCTGCCCCGTGCGGTTGTCGACGTCGAACTGCACCGGGAGTGACCGGGTCGCCTCGTCGATCACCCCGGCGTCGTGCATGTCCAGCGCCTCCACCACGAGCGGATCGGGGCGGCCGGGAATTTCCAGCGCGATTTCACGGATGTCTTCGTCGAGCGGCGCGTCCGACGCCGGGACCTGCGCCTGCAGCTCGACGCGGTCGGTGCGGACAATCCGGAAGAGCGGCGCCCCTTCGTCATACGACGCACCCAGCGCCGCAGAGACTTCGGCGACGCGCCCGGCGATCGGCGCGCGCAGCACGAATGAGTTGCCCCCCGCGGCGCCTCCACCGGTCCCCAGCGCCTGATCGCGCTGGGCCAGCCGCGCCTGCGCCGCCGTCAACCGCGCGTCGGCGACCTTGACGGCGCGCTGCGCCTCCTCGACCCGGCGGGCCGGCACGGCGCGCTCGGCGAGGAGCCGTTCGGCGCGCGCCAGGTCAGCGCGCGCGGCCTCGAGGGATGCCTGCGCTTCGGCCAGGCCGGAGGCGAGCGTCGCCCGGTCGACGCCATCCTCCGCGAGACGGGGCTGAATCCGCCCGAGCTCCTGGCCCGCCTGCACGCGGGTGCCCAGCCGCACGAGACCCGGCGCCATGAATCGGCCGTCGGCCGGCGCAGCGACAATCGCGTCCCCGCCCGAGAGCGGCTCCACGACCGCCGGCACGCGGATACCCCGCTGCATTTCCGCTTCCTGCACGAGCGCCGTGCCGAACCCGTTGGTCCACTGCGGCTCCTTCAGGTACGAAATCGCCGCGGCGTCGCCTTGAGGCTGCTGCTCGGCATCGGCAACGGCGGCCGCCTCGTCAGCGAACACGGTGACGGGCCCGAGATCGTGCCGGTCCGACAGATCGGGCGCCTCGATGGCGAGCGCCAAGCGATAGCGGCCGGCGGGGGGCATCGGGCCCAGTACGCGGTAGACCCCGGGGCGCGACGCTTCGTTCCCCTGCACCACAATCGGCGCGCCGCCAGACGCCGGCGTGAACTCCAGCCGGGGCCGTCCCGTCGTCATCGCGGAGAAGTCGCTCAGCCGGGTCAGGTGCACGGCAAAGAGCGCCTCCTGCCCGCCCACCAGCGGCGGGTACTCCATGAACAACTCTGTCGTGTCCGTCCAGTTCGTGACATCGAGCGTCGGCGGCTCGGCTTCAGGCGCGGCTGCGTCGCCCCCGCACGCGACCGTCATCGCCAGGATGACGAGGCAGGTGCAGATTGTAGTGATGCGTTTCATGGGATCTCCCATCCACTCACGAATTCAAGCTCAATTTCCGCTTCGCGCACCGCGGCGTCGAGCGTCGCCTGGCGCACCCGCGCGGAGGTGGCGGTCCGATAGGCATCGAGCAGCTCCAGGATGCCGCGCTCTCCGTTGTCATAGCTGACTTGCGCGATCCGCTCGATTTCCTCTGCGCGGCCGCTCACCGCCGCGCGATACCGATCGGCGATCGCCCGGCGCTCGACAACAGCGGCGCGCCACGCGCCGATCGCCGTCCGCACGCCCAAACGAAGGGCCTCCTCTTCGGCACGGACCTGGGCCGCCCGCGCCTGCGCCGCCGCGCGCTCGGGCCCCCCGCGGTCGAAGAGCGGCACGGTCAGATGGACGCTCAGGATGCCGCCGACGTCGCCCCCGCCGGCATTCGACGACTTCGTGCCCGCGACCACTTCGGGCTCCGGAACCCGCCGGCGACCGGCAGCCCGCTCCATGAAGGAGGCGGCGTCGCGCTCGCGCTGCAGGGCCAGCAGCTCGCCGCGCACGGTCTCCGCCCGCGCCATCAGTTCCTCGACCGGCGGCAGCACCGCCGGTGGCCGTTGCGGCGCCACGGCCTCAATCGGAGCGGGTCCCGGCGCCGCCGCGAAGAAGCTGCCGAGCACGCCCTGCGCCTGCGCCCGTTCGGTAGAGGCCGCCGCGCGGTCCGCCTCGATTTCAATCACTTCCCGCTCGGCCCGCAGCCGATCGAACCCCGCGGATTCGCCGGCGTCTTCGCGCCGGCCCAGCACCTCCGCGAGGTCGCGCAACTGATCTCCGCCGCGGCCCAGTTCCCGTTCGCGCACCTGAGCCGTCCACAGGTCGGTGAAGGCCAACCGCAGGTCGGCGCGAAGACGCCTGACCTCGTCGTCTGCGCGGCTCGAGGCGGCGTCGACCCGCGCCGACGCGGCGCTCATCTCGAAGCGGCGACGGCCGGCGACCGGCACGAGCTGCGCCACCATCAGCATGTTCTCGGTCACACCGGCGACCGCCTCGCGGTTGAAGGTCACCCGCGGGTTCGGCCATCGGGCGGCGGACAGGACGTCAGCGCGCGCCACGTCAATCGCGGCGCGCACGGCCTGGACACGGGGACTTTCGTCTGAAAGCCGCGCGAGCGCCTGTGATTCGGTCAGCGTAAGCGTCTGGGCGGCTGCACCAACCGGTGAGAGCGCGCCGACGAGCACGCACAGCATGAATACGCGCATAACTCCTCGATGAGATGCCACGACGAACATGGTCAGCGGGTCCCGGCGAGAACGACGTCCTCGCCAGGGCCGCCATCGACGAACAGCTTTCCGGACGAATAGAATCCCGCCGATGTCAGCGTGATGGTCACGTCGTGGTCCGTGTTGTTCTTCCAGTACCATCCGTGGATGCCCGCGTAGGGCGCAACATACGCGCCGCGCCCGGTGGACGCTTCGCCCTTTTCGAACGATTCCGACGCGTCGGGATTCGACGCGGGCTCGGTATGAAAATCGAACCCGACGGCGTCGGAGGCCGTCCAGTCGTAAATCATCGCGGCGCCCTCGTCGAGCTCGTACTTGAACTCGAGCGTGCCGTACGCGCCGAGCGTGAATGTCCGGGCGTCAGCGCTGTAGCCATCGTTCCGGGAAAACACCGGACCCTCTGGCGCCGCGGTCAGCGTCTCCGTCACCGCGCCCTCGGCCGCATACAAATCCAGGAGGCCGAGCGCGCGCCCGGCGCCCGTCACATCCACGCCGTATTCGGCGGGAAGCACGGCCACGACCAGCACCACGGCGGCGACGACAAGCGCGATTGTCATCGCCGTGAGAATCCGGCGTGGCGACTCCGCAGCCGGAGGTGCCTGCGGCGTCATTTCGGCAGGGCGGCGACGAGTCGCACTTCGAGCGCGAGCGAATCCTCGATGGTGTCGCCGAGGGCATCGACCACGACGAACCGGCCCGCCTTGAGCTCCGCCCGGGCCACCTTCTTGTTATCGCGATACACGAGCGTCTCGTCATTGACCTTGATCGAGAGCATCCTGCCCTCGCGGCTCTTGACCTGGATCTGCGCTGGCTGCGCCGCGGTAATCGTCCCGATGATCCGGAATTCGTCGTGCGCGCGGGCGCTCGCAGCCGCGAGCAGGAGCACGATGACAACGGCAATCGCCAATCGTCGCTTCATGGCATGTCCTTTCATCAGCGTAGCTAGTTCGTCCTGTTGATTGGCGCGAGCTTCGTGACGGCGGTCGGCCGGATGCCCGTCGGGCCGTTCGTCCAGTCGGTCACCGTGCCATCGGCGAATCGCTGCCGCAGCGTCCACACGAGCTGGCTGCCTTCACGGGGATTACGCGCGACGAAACCGAATTCGGCAAACTCGCCCGGCTTGATGTCCATCTTCCAGGAGATGCCGACGATGCGGTCGCCCTGGCGCTTCACCTCGTAGGTCCATCCGGCGGGCATCGAGACGACTTCGACCACGACTCCTGCCGGCACTTCGAGATCGGCGCCCGTCGTCGTCACCTTGCCCTCGGTGGGTACGCGCACGGTGTAGCGCTCAGTGGCACCCTGCATCGATTCGCGCGGCCAGATACTCACGTGAGCCTGCGCAGCTACCGGGATGAAGGCCGCGAACAGCACCACGATCCACAGTCGAACAGACTGGATCCTCATGGAGTCCTCCTTGATTGCAGAAAATGAGAGATAGACGGACAGTGGCCCGTCGGAGTCGTCAGGACTGGAAGGAAGGCGGGGCGCGGGAGGGGCCGGATTGGCGCAGCGGCGGATCGTGGCTGTGGAGGACACCCGTCGGACTTGGCACAATCGACTCGAGCGGCGCGGGCAGCGTAAAGTGCCGCTGCGGCAGCGCCGGGAATGAGAAGGAAGCGGGCTGAACGGCAACAAAGAGCAGCAGCCCGATCGCGCGCTCCGAATCCTCGTTCTTCGCGACCGCGGGGCCGTCGTGGTGCAGGGCGTGATGGGGGTGGCCGCCGAGGTGCGCGTGAACGCGAGCGTCGCCATGATGCCCGTCGTGGTCGTGGTCATCCAGGTGCGCGTGCACGAGCGGCAGCCCGAGCGCCGCATACTGCACGGCTCCCGCGAGCACGGCCACGATCACCCTGCGGAACACGCTGTCATTGTTGGCGACGGCGCGTAGGGCGTCAAGGGGCGAGGGGCAAACCTGAAGATTTCCTGACGTCTTGTTCAGAAGACCCCCGCTGGCCGCGGCTCTATGCCAGAATACGTTGAATATGCGGACCATCCAGTGGCTGTTCGTGGTGGGCGTGCTGCTCTTCATTACCGGCATTGGCTTCGTGATCGCCGGCGCCCGCGAGGCGCGCTCGGCCGGTCCTGCGGTCGAGGCCGCGCCCGCTGCGGCGCCTGTAGCGAGCATCAAGCAGATCATGGACGCGATCACCGGACCTGCCGCGACCACCGTCTACAACGCCGTGGGAACCGTCGTGAACGCGGAGGGCATCAAGGAGACCGCCCCCCAGAACGATGAGGAATGGGCGGCGCTCGCCAGCACCGCGGCCGCGCTCGCCGAGTCGGGCAACCTGATGCTCACGCCCGGCCGCGCGGTGGACAACGGCGAGTGGGTGAAAATGACGCGCGCCTTCATCGACGCGAGCATCGAGGCGGTCAAGGCCGCGGAAGCCAAGAGCACGGAAGGGATCCTCTCGGCCGGCTCAAACATCAACGAAACGTGTGATACATGCCATGAACGCTATCAACAATAACAAGCGAATGATCGGACTGGCGGCGCTCGCGCTGCTGGTGGGATTGGGATCGGTCGGCCTCGAGGCACACGGCGTGACCGGCAAGGACGCTGTATACCTGCAGGGACTCGATGGAACCGCTATCGGTCCGCTGATGTATCTCGGGGCCAAGCACATGGTCACCGGCTACGACCACCTGCTGTTCCTGGTGGGCGTCATCTTCTTTCTGTACCGCCTGAAGGACGTCCTGCTCTACGTCAGCCTCTTCACGCTCGGGCACAGCCTGACGCTGCTCGGCGGCGTGCTGGGGGGCATTTACGCCAATCCCTACCTGATCGATGCGGTGATTGGCTTCTCCGTGGTGTACAAGGCATTCGAGAACATGGACGGTTTCAGGCGCTTCTTCGGCTTCCAGCCCAATACGCGGGCGGCGGTGCTCGTCTTCGGCCTGTTCCACGGCTTCGGCCTGGCGACCAAGCTGCAGGAGTTCGCGCTATCGCAGAACGGGCTCGTCGCCAACATCGTGAGCTTCAACGTCGGTGTGGAGATCGGACAGGGCCTGGCGCTCACGGCGATCCTGATCGGCCTGACCTACTGGCGCACCCGCAGCGGTTTCATGCGGCACGCGTTTGCGGCGAATGCGATCGTGATGACCGGCGGCTTCCTGCTGATTGGCTACCAGCTCTCCGGCTATTTCCTCGGGCCGGCCTGAGGAAAATGGGGTCGGGGGTCATTTGTTGAGGACACTTTCGTGCAGGATTCACAAGTCGCAGACGTGCAGGATTCACCGGTCATAGAGCAACGTCACCGCATCGCGGTGGCGGCCGGCGCCGCGCTGCTCGTGGCCGGGCTCGTGCTCGTGATGTTCGTGCTGCCGGCGGAGTTTGCCGTGGACCCGCTCGGCACCGGCGCCCGTTTCGGCCTCCTGGATCTCGGCATCATCGGCCAGCAGGTCGAAGCGCTCGAGACGGCCGCCGCGTCGGGGGAGGCGGGCACGGCGGCCATCCTCGCCCCACAGGATCGCCCGTTCCAGCAGGAGACGGTGGAGCTCAAGATCGGGCCTCGCCAGTGGGTTGAGTACAAATACAGGCTGGACAAGGGCGAAGCGCTGCTCTACTCGTGGAAAACGAGCGGGCCGGTCAACCTGGATTTCCACGCAGAGCCGGACGGGGGGCCGCGCGGCTACGCGCAGAGCTACGAGACCAAGCAGGCCGTGACCGAAGCGTCGGGCACGATGACCGCTCCGTTTTCTGGCATCCACGGGTGGTACTGGGAGAACACGACCGACCAGGAAGTCACCGTCACGCTGACCTCGTCGGGCTACTACAACATCGCGCACGAATTCCGCGACGGCCAGCCCCCGAAGAACAAGATGTTTCAGTAGTCGCGCCTGAAAACGGCTGGCGTGCAGCAGTCCGCGATCGCGGTCGCCGTTCTCCTCCTGCTGCTGTTCATCCTCGAGCGGCGCCAGGCCCTGCGCCGCAATCGGCGCCCCCTCCTCCCCCGCCTGTTCGTCAATGCCGGCATCTCGGCTGCGGCATTCGCGGTCGCGGCGCTGCTTGTCCGTCCCCTCGCCATCGCCACATTGGAATGGGCGTCAGCCAGGCCCTTCGGCGCGGTGCATCTGGTGCCGATGCCGATCGCCGCGCAGTTCGTCCTGTCGTTTCTCCTGATGGACCTGACGTTCTACTGGTGGCACGTCGCGAATCACCGCATCCCGTTTCTCTGGCGATTCCACAACGTGCATCACATCGACCCGGATCTGGACGTGTCGACGGCGTTCCGGTTTCACGTCGGGGAAGTTGCGCTCTCCGCCGCCTTCCGTGTCGTGCAGGTGAGCGCCATCGGTCTGTCCGGATGGATGTTTGCCGTGTACGAACTGGTGTTCCAGGCCAACACCGCGTTCCACCACAGCAATGTTCGCTTGCCGATTCGGCTGGAACGCCTGCTCAACCTCGTGCTCGTCACGCCGCGCATGCACGGGATCCACCACTCGCAGGTGCGGGATGAGACGAACTCGAACTACTCCGTGGTGTTCTCGTGGTGGGACCGGCTGCACCGCACGCTGGGCCTCAACATCCCTCAATCGGCCCTCGTCATCGGAGTCCCCGCCTATTCCAACCCGGCGGACCACAGGCTCTGGGACGCTCTGCTGCTGCCGTTTCGCCGTCAACGGGATTACTGGCGCTTACCGGATGGCGCGTCCATCGAGCGGGACCCGGCGGCCCTTCCGCATCACCGGTCAACCCTGGCCGAATAGCGCCGGCCAGGATGACGCGTAAAATCACCTCAGCGGTTCGAATGCCGAGCAGCAGGGCCTTCAATCACAGCGACCCGGACATCCTGGGGGTACCCCCGTTTTCGTCGGCACCCGCGTTCCCTCCCGGAACCTGATCGACTATCTCGCGCGCAATCACAGCCTCGACGAATTCCTGGACGCGTTTCCAACGGTGTCGAGAGAGCAGGCGGTTGCCGCGCTCGAAGCGGCGCATGAAGCGGTGATGGCGCGTGCGCATGGTCTAACGAGCAGGAGCCCGCGGCGCGTCCTTCCCTAGACTCGCAGTTCGACCGTCAATACGAACGCACCGCGGCGGGTGTGCACGCGCACCTTGGATATATACGGCAGCAGGTCTGTCAGACCCTGCGCGCGCAGCAGCTCCGCGACATCCACCAGAAGGCGATCGTCCTCGGCGCGAAGGCCGCGCGGCAGCGTCTTGAGGAACGAGAGGGCCGCGCCCGCCAGCAGACCCAGCGGACCGAGCCCGGGCATCGACCAGCGGATGCCGAGCACCGGCCGCCGCGGCTCGGGCTGCTCCTCGATCCGCGCCAGGATTCTCACCGTCGGGATCAGCTTCGCCCGCAGCGACACCTGCGCGCTGAATGTGTCATCGTCCAGCGCGTCCACCAGGACGGACGAGACGGGACCAGAGGCGGCGGCGAGGCGCTCCCCAATCAGGCGATTGACGACGGCGTTGGTGAGCGGAATGTCCGCTGCGATGGTGGCGCCGGTGAGCTCCTGCAGGTTGCTGCCTGCGAGCCCGCGCAGCCGGCTGAGAAGAGCGGGATCGATCATGCGGCTACTCCAACACGACCAGCAGGTCGCCAGCTTCAACGGCGACGCCCACATTCACCAGGACGTCGGTCACTGTCGCCTC
>Ga0214472_10001081_pt1 | contig 31380 bp, 52 predicted proteins | sample RVTome_6_FD_207662 | JGI IMG/M metagenome (GOLD analysis project Ga0214472, IMG submission 207662) | Soil microbial communities from uranium-contaminated site in the Upper Colorado River Basin, Wyoming, United States - RVT140D175 | ecosystem: Environmental > Terrestrial > Soil > Contaminated >...
CCCGGGGCGTGGCACCGTCGCTACCGGCAAGATCGAGCGTGGCGTGGTCAAGATGGGAGAGAAGGTCGAGATCGTCGGTCTAAGGGCAACCCAGACCTCGGTCGTGACCGGAATCCAGCAGTTCCATCAGGACTGTGAGGAGGGTCTTCCTGGCGACAACGCCGGCGTCCTGCTTCGTGGAATCAAGCGTGAGGACATCGAGCGTGGCATGGTCATCGTCAAGCCGGGCTCGACTACTCCTCACCAGGAGTTCACCGGGCAAATCTACGTCCTCACGAAGAAGGAGGGCGGGCGCACGGCACCGTTCTTCGGTGGCTACAGTCCGCAGTTCTACTTCCGGACTACTGATGTGACCGGGGCGATCTCGCTCAGCGCCGGCGCTGAGATGTGCATGCCCGGGGACTCATCCGAGGTGACGATCAAGCTCCAGAAGCCCATCGCCATGGAGCCAGGTCTGCGCTTCGCCGTCCGCGAGGGTGGCAAAACGGTCGCCAGCGGTGCCGTGATCGCGATCAACGATTAGGATAGCGGGGGGTCACCGGAGAGGTGGCCCCCCACTATTTCCAGGAGTTGATGATGGACGAACAACTGAAGCCGCTCAACGAGTGGCTGGACAATCCTCATATCTGCTATGCCCTGGATCGCATTCGCGCCGAGCATGATCCGGTCGCTAGTTTGGTGGAAGCCTTGGTGGAAGTCGCGAAGTGTGCGCGTTACGCCGAAGACTTCATGCTGATCCATAAGTTCAAGTGTCCGCCTGCCTGCTCTCAACCTACGGACTAGGACTTCGACTATCTAGAGGCGCCGGCGCTATGCGGCCCGATCCAACAAGGACATGTAGAAGCGGAAGGTTTTGTTGTTACCGGTCCCGGTATTCACATGGTCCACGAAAGCTCGTTGGTTTGTCAGTTGGGGGACAGCCGCCGCCCCGGCAAAAGACGTCGTGAAGAGGACAGCGAAGGCCGTGTCGTAGATCGTGCATGTGATTGCGTCGGCCCCGGTCCACTCGATCACGAAGTAGTTGACAACGTCATTCGCGGGCGTAATGCCTGTGTCGACCGTGATCCAAGCCGACGCGATCCTACGCTGCAACTTTATTGTGCCGACCACTCCAGCCACAATGGTGTTTTCAAAACCAATTGCCTCGGAAGAAGCCCCGAAAGCAATCCCCGAGGACCGGATCCCAGCCGTCACGTTTACGTCGTTGTTATTCGGGGACCCCTCGAAGCTGACGGACATCTTCGCAACGAACCTTGGAAACTCCTCCTTGGTCACAGGGGTGTTGCTCTCGGAGAGGTGGTTACCGGTGGCGCCATCGGACTGGATAAATGCGCCGAAGGGCCCTGAGCCGAAGACTGGGGTGCCGGCCCCACCCGCCACCGTCTGAACGGGCTTCCCAAAACTGCTGGCACTCGTGAGCCAGTCGACGTTGGACGACACGTCCGGGTTTGGGTACCACTTTGAGCTTTGATATCCAGTGAGCGTGAGCAGCCGTTGCTTGAGGGAGATGTCTACCCCGGGGATGCCCGTGTGGTCGAGGGCCGAGTGCGCTGCTGTGGTCAGATCGCCCACGCCGGGGATCCCTGCGTGGTCGAGAGTCGAATGCGCAGCGGTGTCGATACCTCCAATGTTTGAGAGCGCGGTAGCGGCGTCTGTTGCTCCTGTGCCGCCCTCGCTCAGTGGAATGGTGTCGTCGCCACCCTTGCGGAAAGGATTGATGGCCATTGGTTGCCCCGTCTAAGCATTCAATTCCTTACATTCTATCTGATCGTCAGAAGAATTCCCTCTTTTGGGTAGGAGACCACTGCGCATCGTGCATGGTGCAGTATTGAGCCACTATTATTCGGAGCACACGTTGGAAGAAGCGAGAGGTAGAACCATTTCTAGTGCATTGAGAGGACTTCTATGCGATTGGACACCTTCTATCCAGGTCCAAAGACTGACTTGGTCTTTCCAGACGAGATTCTCTGCACGTTACCCTGTGGGCTTATCTCGTGTCCACTACCGATGGCCTACGAAGCACTGCCTGAGCTTGCTTCGCTCTACAACAGTTGCCCTGTGGAGAACCCGGCTGACTGGGTCATCGACGTTAAGATCCACATGCTTCAGCCGGAGACCTTCCCGTGCATTCCTGACTGGCACTGCGACGCGGTTCCTCGTGGAACGGACGGCAAGATGCAGTTTGATAAGACGACACCTGAGGCGCCCATGTGGCTCTGGGTCTCAGGTCATCCTGAGACACGCTTTGCCGCCAACATGGCCGTCATCGACAAGATCGAGTCTCACGCCGATCTCTCATCCAATGCAGACAAGTTCGACGTCCGGATGTGCGAGCCCCAGCGCTGGTATCGCTTCACGCAGCTTTCGCCACACCAGGGCCGGGCTGCCGAGAAGTTCTGCTGGCGGATCTTCGCGAGGATCACCCACAAGAGCATCGCACCCAAGAACCCGACCTCGTCGGTCGTTAGGCGCCACGCTCAGGTCTATCTCGATTCAAGTCGAGTGTCCTGGTGAGGCGCGTCCTCACCAGGCCGTGAGACCTGTGGTGGGACGTTCCGGACTGGTATGATCCGTCCTTCTGGGAGGGTCCAGACGCGGATTGTCTTGGGTCCGGTTTCGAGTAACATGCTCGAAAAGTTGAGGTAAGGAATGAGTTCCAATAGTCTACAAGTACCTCGTGCAGACCTCATAGACCGTCCGTGCTGTATGGTCGAGTGCGGGCAGCGTGCCCAATTCTGGATGGGGCCGCCCAATACCAACGGCATCGACGATTACATCGAGGTCTGTGCTGACCACGTAGACAGCTTGAAGCAGACGTCAGACGTCGTCGTGCCGCTCTGACGCGTCGACATTGAAGTGGGACTTCCCTTGAAGGAAGTCGCGATCGTGGAAATCAGGACTAGCGAAAGTAGCGAGGCTGGCGACACTTGACCGAATGGCACAGGGAGAACGGTTACATTCGGATGCATGCGATCATCGCTGCATACAAAATGGCGGACTACCTCCACAAGCGTTATTGGCAACGCGATGACGCCTGGTTACTCATTGAAATGGGCGCAGAATTGAACGCGCTACAGTTTCTCAAGATTGGATGGGAGCTAACCGAGGAGTAGTTTCGGGTCGATTAGGATGGCGTTGACCTGCTTGCGGAACGATTGACAGACCTCTACAGGTCTACGATTTCAAATCAACAGGCGCGAGCATCGCGCTGATCTGTTACACATGATCGAAAACGCTTGTCCAGCGTCGTTCGACTATAAGATCCAACCCCTAAGGAAGCGATTAAATGACTGAAGCGGTTATTGTCGAAATCAGAGCCGGAGAGGGAGGCATGGATGCCAAGCTCCTGGTCAACAAGCTCGCCAAGATCTACATGAAGTATGGAGACCGGAGGGGGCTTTAGCTGTGATCCACTCGACCTGAAGGAAGGCTTCGCGGTCCTTCGATTTGAAGGCAGAGGGGCTCAAGCAGCCTTTGTTCCAGAAGCAGGCGGTCACCGCGTTCAGCGTATTCCGCCAACTGAGAGGAAGGGTCGAGTTCACTCCAGTACGGTAATAGTCGCTGTGCTCGAAGTTCCTGTTGTAACAGCGGTTCTTCTTGAAGACCGTGACATCAAGATCGAAGCCTATACAGGCGGAGGCCCCGGAGGTCAACATCGAAATCGAACCGCGACCAACATCAGAATTAAACACCTACCAACAGGTATTGAGGCGTGTGCTAATACAAAGAGTCATCACCAGAATAGACGTCTAGCGTTGGAGCTACTCCGGTCTCGCCTGTCTGAGCATTATGCTCAAGCGGTAGATTCTGAAAGAAACCAAAACCGGCGATTACAGCAAGGTAGTGGTAATCGGGCAAGTCAAAAGGTCCGTACTGTAGCCTACCAACGCGGGGAGGTGGTTAACCACCTGAACGGGAAGCGCATCAAGATTCGTGACTTCGAGAACGGTGAGATTGACAGGCTCCACTAAATAGAGCGTCAGACGTATGCCGGCGCCAGGAGACAACCTGGGTAAACCGCCGGCTCCATGCGGGTGTGAAGGTAGTCCTTCATTTGGCCTTCCAAGCCGAAATTCCGAGTGCGATTCTCGGCATCCGCTTAGGTCGTGAGAGCCGGTCTTAAGGCAACGGTATCTTTGATCGGTGTAAGCCGTCCCCGAGACAGGGGACTCAGCCGGTTCCGGGTGAAAGGCTCGGCGTCCGATCCTTACATATAGACGGGGCCAGATAGTCCAGTCGAAGATTGTGGGGCCGCCTTGCCTACGAACGACGTTTCCTTGATGTGGAAGTCGCTGCGGTCGTAGTGCGCTGTAATCTTGCCAAGCAGGACGCGGGTCTTCTGCACATCCTCCGGTGCGATCTCGGAGAGACTCAATCGTTTCGATGCGGGCATGGCGTCGAGGTTGATCGTGCCGATGAACGCCTGTTGGAAATTCACACCGTGGAGGTCGATTTGAAATCCGGGGTCCTTACCTCCAAACTCTTCGGTGACATGCCAGATCCCAACGTTCACGTTGATCTTACCGAGGTTGAGGAGCCCAAGTAACTCTTCGTCCCAAGCCTTCTCAAGCTCCAGAGTTCCACCGCCGTTACCAGGCGTCTTCGGCGAAATCTCGATAGCGCTGAAGCCAATCCACTTGGATTCGCGGGTTAGACGCAGACCAAAGCGAAAATTCATGTAGGGGTCAGTGTCAATCACAGAAGCCATAACCGCACCTTCTTGGGTTGTAGATGGAGTCTAACGATTTCTTGTGACAGGAGGAAGGGGCATCCGCGTCTTATTAAAACGAGCCCCCGGCATAGAGCAACCCCCGGCCTTCTAAGCTGGGTATCTCGGTGCAATTCCGGGCGGGGGTATACAGGTATACTGCTTCCATGACGATCCCGTTCGACTATGACTTTCATCATGAGCCCTTGCCAGTGTCATGGGAGGTCTACCGAGACGCTAGCGGCGGGCGCGTCGATATCGACGCGTGTCGTCAAGCCGACGGATCAGTGCTCTACGCTGTCCGCGACAGAAGCCGACAATGCCTCTCCATAAAAGGTGAGTGGGACTACGAATCGATACCTTCGACTTGTCCAGTTGATTGGCTGAAGACGCATCGCTTCCCGACGCTGGACGCTGCCTGGAAGAAGGCGTGCGTAGCGGCTCAGAACATGGTTCTCAACTACAAAGAGCGAGTCGACGCTTGGCGCGCGGCGCAGGAAGCAAAGAAACGTTGAGTTCCAGAGATGAACGTACCAGTTGCGATGACGTATATCGCGATGTGGATAGACATCCCAGATCCAGAGAAAATCATGCAGAAATACGAACGAGCAGTCGCGACTCTTGATGAGGGTAAAGAGCACACCATGAAAGTGATCGGCAACTCGATGCTGCCCATCATTACATCAGGATCGAGCCTCACCTTTCGTAAGGATAGTACTTACGAAATTGGTGACGTGGTACTGACAAAAGTGAAAGGCAGATGGTTCGATGCTCACAAGATCACCAAGATCGACACCAAGGGGCGCTATCTGATCTCCAACAACAAGGGTTGGGACAACGGCTGGACCCGAAAGGTCTATGGACGGGTGATCGCTATCAACGGCGAACCATTCGGCCGTCGTATAATCCATGAGGATGATACAGCCCAACCCAAAAGTTAATGAACTCGTTGAACTGCTAAACGGTTTGGAGTTTATCGAGGATCTCGCAAAGATCGGTCAAGGCTTTGACAGCGCGTCAAATATGGCTCTCAAGTCAATCAGAAGTCGCACCCAACGCTTGATTGAGATCTTGCACTCCCTTGACGAGACCAACATGTTCGGTCCTGATGAATTGAATCAGCGCATGAGCGGGTCACCAACGAACAAGAGCGACCTCTAGCGTTACGACAACGTCATCGCGTTGGCGCCATTTGACCTCAATCTCACCCGAGATGACCTCGTGCTCTTGCTGGGAGATCTCGAATGATCCACGTAGTGCAACGCCCCGCAAGAAGCTCAACCAGTCTCCCCCTTGGGGCACCCCAAGACGAATGTGAGGCTTGAGTCGAAACTTCAAGCGCGTCCCAAAAACAGCGTCGTTCGTGGCGCGAACGTCAAGCGAGAACGGAGTAGATTTCTGTCCATGCTCGTGTGAGACCGGGTCTGGGTTCAACTCGAAGAAGCCGATGTAGTCGAACCGAAGCTTGAGTGAGTTCGTGACCGAGAATGGGCCAAACCTCAACTCGTTCTCGTGCCCGTAGGTATAAACGCAAGGCGCGCCTGGCGCTCCGCCCTTCTCAGAAAGTCGAGACTCCAGCCAAGAGCGTTGCCACCACGAACCGTTCAGACCAGAGCCCGACCAGTCGTGATGGTCTAGCTGCTCGTAGAGTCCTCTGCGGGACCAGTATTCTTCGGGTTGAGTGTACCAACCAGCTTTTACGGCGTGACGTACAAGACGTCGAAACTGACTTCGCGCATGCTTTACGACAAGACCATGCAGGCCCTCATATTGAATAATGAGAGAGCCTGGAGGAAACGAAGTCATGGTGACAGCCTGAAGCCAGTCATCCGTCGGAGAGGATGAATAGTCTTCGAGGTTGAGGCGTAACCGAGTTGGTGCGCTAAGATCGAATGAAACGTGATCTTCTCTGTCGACCGTAGTTTCGGTGGCGAAAACTGGGGCGGTGAGCAAGAACAATAGCGGGAGCGACAAATGTGTTTGCCCTCGCGCCATGTCTCCAAACCTCCAGTCCTAACTGGAGTATAAGGGACGGGATTACATAAACTACACAATGGAAGGTGAACCGGACAAGCGCTGCCGGAGCAGCCTGCTAAGCTGTCTGTGCTCCTTGGGGCATGGGGTGCAAATCCTCCTCCTTCCGTATTTAGCTAGCCTCGCGTCGTTTACGCTTTGAATCACGCTCTGCGGCACCCTTTACAGCGCCTCCAGCGTCTTGGAGCGCTGCGATAGTGCGAACCTTCGCTGGTCGCTTTTTAGCTAACTCGACTGCCGCTATCTTGCGAGGAGTCTCGATTCCGAAGGAGCCACGGCTGACAGCCGAAGCAGCGCCCGCGGGAAGGGCCACTCGACCGCCCTTCGCTTCTGCGGCCTTCTGGTAGCTTTCTCGTTCTTCAGGAGAGAGTTGTGAGGAGCGCTCGATCCGGGCAAGCTGCTTCTTCATGCGACCCCTCTTAGGTCGTCGTCTAATTTCGGCTGTGCCACCCATGCCGGCGACGACATCGCCTACGACTTGCGCACCCATAGGAGTTGTCTTACCACCTGTTTTTTGCGACTGAATGCCGTAAGAGTAGCGCCCTTTGGGGTCCACGTAGACCGTCGCCTTCTTTCCGGTCGACGTTCTTGCACCCAAAGCTGCGCTGGCAAACGCGTCGTCACCACTACGTGTTGTGCGAACGGTGGCCTCTTGTAGAGCGAGTAGAGTGCGTGGTGCTGTAGACATGGGCTCCTCGATGGTTCTTGAGATTATAGCCCTAATCTTCTAAGTAGTGCTGACAGTCAACCATGTCTCGTGGGTAGAATAGGCAGAACAAACATACCGGGGTATAGCCAAGGAGTATGGCGCTGCATTTGGGATGCAGAGATCGGGGGTGCAAATCCCTCTACCCCGATAAAAGGAGCCTCTGATGAGGATCGTGGATCAACCCTGCCTTGTGTTGAATAGTGCGTGGCAACCTACAACTTTCCTCCCGATTGGGACCGCGATTTCGGCTCTCTTGCGTGACCAAGCGTGTGTCATTCATCCGGAGACCTACGAGCCTCTCACGTTCGAACAGTGGATGGAGCGCGCTCCCGAGGACGCCAGGCTCATCAAGACGTCTAACCGGCCTGTTCCGGCTCCAGACGTCATTGTGCTCAAGAAGTATGGCAAGAAGCCGCCCCGTAAAGTCAGCTTCAACAGGCAGAACCTCTTCCGTAGGGATGACCACAACTGCCAGTATTGTGGCGTCGGGCTTCCGGGCTCGAAGCTCCAGATCGAACACGTCCTCCCTCGGTCTCGTAAGGGGCCAACGACCTGGGAGAACTGCGTCGCGGCCTGCAACGACTGCAACAGCGCTAAGGCCGACAAAACTCCTCGCGAAGCGGGGATGAAGCTCCAGAAAAAGCCGACCGCCCCTAGCTGGACACCTGGTATCAGGGTCCCGCAAGGCGTGGCTCGTCCTATCTGGGCGCAGTTTCTTAGGCAGGGGGCGTAGATGAAACCACGCTGGTAGCCACCAGCTAGTGAGGGTTGCGAGTTCCTCATGATCGAAGCGGCTTGGCAGCCGTGAAAAAAGCACCTTATCTCGGATGGGGTCGTCCAACTTGTGGGGACGTTAAGTGGGTTAGCGCCGGAGCCTCGGCTACGATGGTGCGCCCACAACCACTCTGGGACGTGATCTGCCGAAGCGGTAGCGCTGATTGGAAGTCAGTTGGGGCCAGCAATGGTCTGGGGTGCAAGTCCTCCGCGTTCCGTATGACGACTGAGACACTGAAACAGCGCATGAAGCGTGCTGCTGGCGAAATCTACAAGCGCACGATCCGGGACGACAAGAACTGGATCGACCATTGGCACGATCAAGGCGATCGAGTCAAGTCCTGTGGTGTTTGCCGAGCGTTCTACATCACACTAGAAGACTGGGATCGCGCGCTCAACGGAGCAGACAACCCCGTCGATCCTTGATGTCAGAAATCTGATGCTTTTTTCCAGCCCGATTTTGTCGCAAGCACTGCGTAACTAACGACTTGACGCAGTGCAGTAGATCCGAGGTCGGTAAAGCGACACTGAGGTGGTTCGAGGCTATCCTACGTGTATGAAAACAAATGAACGACTAGGTGACATCTGGATCACCTCTGATAACCACTACGGCCACACCAACATCATCCGCTTCTGTAAGCGACCTTTCGCAGACGTCCAAGAGATGGACGAGGCGCTGATCGCCAACTACAACGCAGTCGTGAAGCCCGATGACACGGTTTACCATCTGGGTGACTTCTCGTTCTCGCGTGAGCCTGAGCGAGTGTTCCGGCGACTCAACGGGAAAATCCATCTGATCTTGGGCAACCACGACCTGGATCGACACGGAGATGTCCGGCGTTGGATCGGCAATCTCAAATGGGCGTCCGTGAAAGATGTCTTCTTTCTAAAGCTTGGAAAAAAGCCTGCCGATTGGCTCTGGCTTAGCCATTACCCACACCTGACGTGGAACGCGTCCCACAAGGGCTCGACGCATCTCCACGGTCACTGCCACGGCGACCTCCCAGACGATGGCAAGAGCCGGCGATTTGACGTAGGTGTGGACGCTTGGGACTACAAGCCTGTGCATGTGGACGAGATCCTGAGGCGCGCGAAGAAGCGTGAGCTAACCCACCACCACTAGGAGGTCGGCATGAGAACTTACGGGTCTAGACCTAAGGATCAGTTGTGGTGCTTCTGCTATGACCGCTGGCGATGCCCTCTTGAAAAGAAAAGCCTCAAGCGCATTTGGCGCAAAAGGGCTCGCAGGGAGAATTCGCACGCGTCCGAGCAGATGGGGTAGAAGATCTCCAACAGGAGGTCTTATGGCACCCGCCTTTAAGCTCATTTCTCGTGGAGAGGGTCCTCTTCGAGATCGCTACCGCCCTCAACGGCTTAGCGAGATCGTTCCCACCTTCTCCATGAAGGACGCCAAATCGATCTTGGAGGACCCCAACGCCTCTCAGGTCTGGCTCTTTGAGGGGATCACAGGCAGCGGGAAATGCCTGGGAGAGGGCACCTTAGTCTTGATGGCGGATGGACGTACCGTTCCCGTCGAACAGGTCTGCGCTGGTGACCGTCTGATGGGGCCGGATGGAGCCGCCCGGACAGTCACTTCCATGACAAGCGGTCGCGGCCCACTCTATCGAGTAGATCCGATCAAGGGTGAGCCTTGGGTCTGCAACGATGTCCACATCCTTACGCTCGTCCACAGCGTGACTGGAGTAATCGTAGACATCGCCCTCGACGACTACTTGAAGCGATCCAACAGGTTCAAGCACGAGCATAAATTATTCAGTGTCGGCGTCGATGCGTTCGAGAATCCTCCGCCCTACGTGAATCAGACTATCGGAGATCTGATGGCGGCAGCGTTCGCTGACCTTCGAGCAACCACTGGACTGACCCAGAGGGCAGTTGCTTCGCGATTAAGTGTGAAACAGACCACTGTCTCGCGCATGGAGCGGGGACTGATGGCTCCTTCGTCAGCAGTGGTAGAGCGGGTCGTAACTCTTGCTGAGGATGAGGGGTTTGGGCGAGCCCTGTGTGAACCGCTGCCCAAGCGCATCGATCCTTATTTTCTCGGCGTCTGGTTCGGCGATGGCAGCCACTCTTCCCACAACCTCGTGAGCGGTAAGTTGGTTCTCTGTAACATCAAAGTCTCTAAGCCTGACCCCGAGATTCGCGACATCTGCGAGAAGGTGGCTTGCGAATGGGGGCTCTGTGTCAAGACCTACGGCGAGTCGAGCAACCCAACCCATGCGCTCGTAGGGCGCAAGGGTCATCACGACAACAAGCTACTTTATGCGCTCCGTGATCTTGTTGGCACGGACCTAGCGATCCCCGACGCAGTGCTCCGAGGTCCGCGCGACCTACGACTTGAGTTTCTAGCCGGCTTCCTCGACACCGATGGTCACCTAAGCAACAACTGCTTCAACATTACGCAAAAGCGAGAGGACTGGGCACGGGCGATCTGGTTCATCGCGCGCTCTCTTGGTCTTCGAGCTACCTGGTCTACCAGGACCGTGAAAGGCTACGAGCATAAGGGTCTCTACTACCGCGTCTCCATTTCAGGTGATACGGACATGATCCCCACGAGGATTCCACGCAAGCAGTCGTCACCGCGTCGGCAAAAAAAGAATGCCCTTCGGACCGGCTTCAAGGTTGTTCCAATCGGTGACGGCGACTATTACGGCTTCACACTGACTGGCGACGGGCGGTTTCTTCTAGGAGACTTCACGGTCACGCACAACACGACTCTGTCCCGGGTCATTGCGCGAGCCGCGATCTGCGAGGCTGATGGAGACGTCGAGAAGCCCTGTCTAACGTGCGAAGCCTGCACCTCCATGGAGCGAGAGCCGGATTACACCGAGATCAACATCGCGAACTTCCGCGGGGTCGACTCGATCCGCGACAAGATCGCAGGCATGTGTTCCTTCCCTGGCTTCCTCAAGCGAAAGATCTACATCTTCGACGAGGCGCATCAACTCACACCTCAGGCCCAAGAGTTGATGAACAAGGTGCTGGAAGAGCCGATTGGCGACACGCTGATCTTCCTTTGCACCACGAACAAGAAGGGGCTCAAGCGAACGCTGCTCGGGCGATGCGCAAAGCTGAACTTCAAGCGGATCTCACGAGCGCAGATAGCGTCCGTCATTGAGCAGGTCGTCGTCTCTGGGGGTGATCTTCCGACGCCCACCAAGGACGAGCTAGACGACATCGCCATGAAGGCGGACGGCTCTGTTCGAGATCTACTGAACATCCTCGATACGGTGAACCGTAGGTCCTACAAGATGGGGCTCGATGACGTCGAAGCGAGTGGAATCGAGGGAGCACCGAATATCTTCAAGCTTGTCGAGGCTTACAAGGCAAAGGACTGGGACACGATCCGAGAGATCCTAGCCACGGACAACGTCAAGAACGATCCGGATGGCTACCGCGAGACTGTCTGTGCCTTCTTGGCGCGTGAAGCGCTCAAGAACCCGCTCAATATGAGCGTCGCTGTCCCACTCGGCCAACTGGCTGGCTCGCTTTGGAACGAGCCCAAGCGTGAGCAGCACAGTATCCTCGTGCTCCGAAGCATGCGCGCCTGCGTCGCTAAGAAGTAAGCATGATGTATTGCCGCTTAGATCTCGCTTATCAAGTCACCAATCGGTGCGCTAAGCACGACGATGCATTCGATTGCCCTAATAGTGTGATCGTCCCCTCCAGTCAGGGCTACGGACTGCCTGTAGTAAGGATCAAACCTCAAGTCAGATGATTAGGATAGTAGGTGGTAACGCGGCAGTCCTTGGGCTCAACGTCTATTGCGCTATCATTGATGACGCAAATTTCTTCAGCAATGATCGTCTCGTGAAGAAGCTCAAGAAGCCGGCGATGCTCATCATTGCTGAGATGGCTTGTAGCCCGCGGGAGGTCCGTAAGATCCTCTTCAAGCATGCAGAGGATTTGCTAGAGAACAGAAGGTCGTTCTCTACACCAACACGTAAGTGGCTAGAAGACAGGCTCTACGAGTTCTGCGCACAGCATTACTACGGGGGCTTTCAGCGTAAGAAGACCGTCGAGGCTGTCGCGAAGCGCACCTTAAATCGATATTTCTACGCCCGTTACAAGGCCCCCTACGCTAATCAAACCGAAGATGCTCGAAGGTGTCAGGAATGACGAAGTGCGGGGTGTAGTAGTACTGTGGACGTCCGGCTTCGTCGGGACATCCAATCAAGTAAGTGTCGACTCCCCAAACAACGATCTGGGGGATCGGCTTCTCTGGAACAGTCGGGTTACCGACGACGAATCCCAAATGGTCATACAAAACGGCTTTGGCCATAGTTCTAGGATAGACGCGGGTAACACTCTTGATAAGAGGACATCTCACACCTACACAGGAGTTTTTCATTGATTGAAATTCTGGTAAATCTTCCGGAAGGCGGCGAGCCAGTAAGTCTTGTTCAATACGTCGAATACGTGGTCGATGGTGGCTTACACGGCGACGACGCTCAAGTCCCTGACTATCTTCAGTTCGACACGCCAGACTGGGGCGTAGAAGCTGTTACGGACAAGTTGCCTTAAAGCTCAAGTTGACTGATCTGGTCAACTCAGGATTTTTGACATCTGACGCGTCGTCGTGGGTAGATAATGGCATGACCGAAGAAGATCTCGAATACTGCCCCGACTGTGACACCGCTGTCTCCTATAACGATGACGGCGAAGTGGTGTGCGAATGTGAGTGGGAGGAAGACGTTGGCGTCCCTTACTCTCAAGAGGAGTGGCTTGCTGAGTTAAAGGCCAAAGGAATGAAGTGGCGACACTCCGATCCGACCTATATCTGCGTAAGCCGCAAAGGTTGGGGCATCAACCAAAAAGACATCTTCGTCAAAAAGGCCACGCTCGGTCACCTCCATCGGATTGAGCGCCTTCGCTGGCAGTGCTATCTCAACATGCGCACGCTCCTGGCGCGACGACACAATCTCCGCAAGGAGGTCTCCGCTACTGACAACCGTGAGTGCTTCATTCCAGTTGATTGGGATGAAGTTGAGTCCTGGAAGAAGGGGCACAAGGGAAAAGAGCCTCTCACCGAAGAGGCAATCGCACGATATAGTAATCCAAGGCGGATCGTCATCGAGTCGAACGGGGACGAGTGGTACACAATCACTCGCCCGCACGGTGACTTCTTCGCCTATGAAGAGCCAAAGCACAGCGGAACAGAAATGGAAGTCATCGCTGTAGCTACCCACCTAGGGGAATGGGAGCAGGAGATCCTTCCAGATCGGATCAAGCGGTCACAGGATCCGATAAAGCTTGCGCTTGGAAAGCGCTGGCAGCATCTAGATCGCCGCGAAACCGCCCTAGGTAACAGGTGCCACTTCATGAACGAACTGCTCTCATTGGCGATCACGACACTAGAGATCTTGCCGGAAGGCCCCGACTTCGTGAGGAAGCGATCTCACGTTCGGCTGAACGGTCGGGCCTACCCGTTCGACGTGGGAAAGGGCTATTCTGAGCCGGCATACAAATTCTGGCCAACGCTAGATGACCTAAATGACGTCTTTCCCCCCGAGACGTTCGCCGTAGACGAATCTCTGGTGGGGATCCGAGCAGACGCGGTCCAGGCTAGGCTCGGTGAACCAGAACGTGTAGACAACCTAAAGTGGATCTACGCAAGCGGGACGGTAGTCTTCGCTAAAAGCAGCTACGAGCGAAGAGTGGAGCGGATCGAGCAGCCTCAACTCGCGGGCTCCACTCGATAGCCGATCAGAGCACAAAGTAAGTAATGTTCTGGTCCAGCATGGAGCCCATGGCTGTCGTCAGCATGTCCTGGACGTCGTCAGAAGCGGTCACGTTGTATTTGGAGCGCCAGTGAAAGCCGTCTGACGAAATGAAGCGCTGATAGATCCGGGAGCGGGCGCGCTCCTTTAGGAGTAGCGCGTCCCAAGTGCCGTCAGGCCAGTGCTTGATCGATTTGATCGACCAATTGGTCATTCAGAGCTTCCTTCCATCAGGCGCTTCACGTTGGCTGCACAGAATCCCGGATGGCCGTTGCGCGTAATGAGTTCGTAGATCAACCCCGTCCTCGGGTCTTCCTTGGTGAAGACCTGGACGAGAGGATTCTCACATTTGCAGACTAACGGCTCCTCACGGTCGAATTCAACTCCATCGTCTTGCCACTCCTTCATGGTAGCCCAGACGTCGTCAACAGCGTAAGCCACATGGTGGAGAGAGCCTTTACCGCCTCTCTTCTCGACCCAGCGACCGATCTTGGAGCCGGACGGACCTGATGAAATGAAGATTTCAGGACAGTAGGGATGAGCTAACGCGTATGACTTTGCAGTGGACCCGTCCTCCAGAGTCAAATCAAACTCATCGACGATCTTGTAGCCGATGAGGGTAAAAGAATGAGCCGCTAGATCGCGGTCAGCGACTCGGTAGGCCCAGTGATCGAGCGGTGGCGGCGTTGTCATAACCGCAACCTAACATGAAGGAAAGAGGGCACAAATGGCTTCAGATCTGATCGTTCCCGTGGTCGAGGTGAGAAACGTCCGTATCCATCCCAACGCCGACATGCTCAGTCTGTGCGACGTGCTTGGCTATCAGATGGTCAATGGCCTGGTGGAGGACCCAGAGGGTCCCATCAAGCGCTATTTCGTGAAAGACGAACGAGACGAGCGTGGCCGCAGAATCCCCATGAACCCGAATGATCTGGTCGGAACAATGGCAGCGGACGCCTCCACGTTCGAGGAAATCCGCTACAACTTCCGCTACAAGGAAGGATCCCGAGCGGTCTACTTCTCGGCCGACACCGTCCTGACCGACGAGTTGGCCCTCCGCTATGAAGTCGATCACTTGCTCCAGACTGGCAATCGGGTCGGTCGTTGCCGTCTCCGTGGCGAGCCCAGCTTCGGCCTAATCGTGGAAATCCCTGAAGGGAAGGACTGGGAGCTAGGTCAGAACGTAGCCGAGCATTTCGACGTCACCAAGTGGACGCCTCCTATTGACAAGGTGACAGCAAAGGACGCCGCCCCCTATGACGGCGAGATCGATCCATTTTTCGTCACTTACACAGACATTCAAAACGGACTGCTCCTCTACGATAAATTCCTAGAGGGAGAAGATGTCGTGGCAACCGAAAAGCTGCACGGTAAAAACTGTCGAATCGGGATCATCAACGGAACCCTCTGCGTAGGTTCGCGGACCTACCGCAAACAAGTTATCCCCAAGGACGGCTCTAATAAGGATTTCTTGTTCTGGAGCCCTCTCACAAGTCACCCCGCGATCAATGATCTGCTTGATTGGCTCACCAGTAGAGGTAGCAAGGTCATCATTCTCTTTGGTGAAATCTTTGGTCAAGGCGTACAGAGCCTTCATTACGGTGTCGGCGGCAAGAAAGAGAAAGGGTTCCGTGCCTTTGATCTCTACGTGGATGGAACCTATCTCGATTACGATGAGTTCAAAGCAATCTGCGATGAGCACAATGTACCGACTGTTCCTGTGCTCTACCGTGGTCCCTTCGATCTGGAGAAGATCAAGGATGTCTCCAACGGTAAGTCGACCCTTCCAGGGGCGGACCACATCCGCGAAGGCGTAGTGGTGCGGACAGCGATTGAGCGCCGCGATCCGGCCTGGGGAAGGATGGTGATGAAGTTCATTTCCCCAGATTATGATCTGTCCAAGCACAAGAAGAGGGACACGACGGATGTCTGAGTTCGAGCGAACTCGCTGCATGTGCGCGTGCGGGTGCCCCTTCTTGGCGGACCTGCCACCCCGCTTCGGAGGGGTCCGTCCGATGGTCACTTGGCGATGTTCTGAGTGTAAGAAGGCACACTCTCGTGGAACCGGGGAATGTGCTGGTGCTCCAGAAGTTCGCATCCATTACCTTAGGCTAAGCAAGAAGGTTTAGGAGGAAGTGACTAAGATCACCGAACTCTTTCCAGAAGCAGAATTGACACAGCATCGCGATCATTGGCTGAAGATCGGTCTGGCTACAGGTCCAACCGACTGGGAAAAGGCTGAGCGAGGAATCAAGCTTGCTTACGAGGCAGCAGGTCTCTCCGCTCCTCCCCGTATCGTGAAATTGCGCTCTCCTTCGGAAGGTGCAATTGCTGCGCTTGGTCTGAACCAGGTCGAGAAGCAGGTTAAGGATCAGGTCAGTAATCAGGTTAAGAATCAGGTCTGGGATCAGGTTAAGGATCAGGTCAGTAATCAGGTCTGGAATCATGTCTGGAATCAAGTCTGGCATCAGGTCAGGAATCAGGTCTGGAATCATGTCTGGAATCAGGTCAGCAATCAGGTCAGCGATCAGGTCAGGAATCAGGTCTGGAATCAGGTCTGGTATCAGGTCAAGGATCAGGTCGGGAATCAGGTCGGAAGCCCAGGTTGTTATGGATGCCATGATGCCCATTTGCTAGCCCAGCTATCCATTTTCAAAACGGTCCAAGAGACCAAGAAGCTAGAGGGACTCATCCTGCTGGCTGAATCTACTGGATGGTTCTGGCCCTACGAAGACCTCGTCATCATGACTGAACGTCCTTCGAGGATCCTTTACCAAAACGACTTACCCGTCTTTATCGAATATCCAGATGGATGGATTGCATTCCATCCCTCTCTAAATGAGATGGAGGTGTTGGCTTACGCCAGCAGTTGACGGGTAGTCATCATCGGCACCGTTGTGTAGAGTGAAATAGTGACGGAGGCTGAACCGTGGACGTTTTTGCAATCGTGTTCTTTTCGATTTTGAGCGCTGGAACTACTGGCGCCTTGGTCACCGCCAATCGGCGACGCGCGGCACGACCATTTCCTCGTCGCCATGAACAGGTCGTTTACACAAAGTACCTGTTACCCGAGGCTGGCCAGAACCTCGAACTCTATACGCGCGCCAAGGAAGTCATGGACGGCCTTGTTTTTGATAAGGACATGGCTACGAGCGCGACCAGGTGCGCTCAACGGCTACTCGAAAAGTCGGACGCGGCCCTCCGCTGCTCCCAAGACGAGATCGACCGCCTGGAGACCGAGAACGCTGCGCTCAGATCAGAGAACGAACTTCTTGTCAATAGGATTGAGACTGCGCAGCAGATCGTCCGCAACTACACGCACGCGAAAATAAATCTCTTCTGCAATAAGACGCAGCCGACACGTCAACGGGTCGCAAGCCTCGTCTGATCTGCTAGAAGGCAGACACCGAAGGACTTAGGAAGAAATCGAAAAGCTACGACAGGGCCCCTTGGGGTCGCCGTAGAGAAGCATAGAAACGGGGTGTAGTCTCGGAGCGAGACGCTGCATTCGGGATGCAGAAGCGGCAAGTGCGACTCTTGTCACCCCGATCAAAGAAGTGTTACAATTTAACAACTTGGGGCCTTAGCTCAGTTAGGAGAGCGCTGCGTTTGCAACGCAGAGGTCAAGGGTGCAAGTCCCTTAGGCTCCATACAATTTGGTCCTATAGCTCAGGAGTAGAGCGCTTCCCCGACACGGAAGAGGCCGCAGGCGCGAAACCTGCTAGGACCATTCAGGCTGCGGCCTGGAAAGCACCAGATAGAGACCCAAGCTTAGAAGTCATGTTCCTCTCGCGCCGAAAACCAATGCTCACTTCTAACCCAATTTGGGTCCGAAGCTTTGCAAGCGAAGCACCAGGCTTTTACCCTGGGGAACTCGGGGCAGTACCGAGTGGACCTATACCCTTGATACGCGGGTCTCGGCATCGTCTATGACGGAGCCACCTTCTTAGTTAATTTCTAAGGAGGATGGTATGTACCGTCGACAACCGAGAAGTGACCGTCGTTCCAACGATGGTCTTTACCAGTCCGTTTATCACCGTCGGATCAAGGAGCGTCAGGCTACGGCTGAGGCCACCGACTTGACGCTCGAAGAGCTTCTTGAGAGGGCCAAGGAGGCTTGCAGACACAACTGCACGCACACCTTCATTTCGCCCGAAGCGCTTCTTGAATTGCTGCATGTGCGAGACCGACTCGCTCTTGTGCGAGAACTCGTCCAGAAGCACCGAGAAATGACCGAACAGGGACTCGCGAACGCGAACCCAATGCTCTGGGCGAACCTGGGCTTACGCAAGAACGGGTAGAAGAGGTCCATGAACACCGACGCCGGAGAGAACCTCAAGAGGCTCATCGAAACCCCAGTTCAACTGGGATGGCTCAATCCACGCGGTGTCGGCGATCTCACACCAAGGAAGGCGAAAATGAAGACCAAGAACAAGGACAGCATCGGCGACCGCATGAAGTCTTACGAGGCTCACGAGACCTCTCGCCGATCCATGAAGCGTCTTCCCATCTGCGTTCGCGTGGATGGGAGGGCCTTCCATACCTTCACCCGCGGGCTCGCTCGTCCCTTCGATGAGGGCTTTTCCAGAGCCATGATCGAGACCACCAAGTTCCTCGTGCAGGAGACTCACGCCAAGATCGGCTACACCCAGTCCGATGAGATCACGCTCGTATTCTGGGACGAAAGTCACGAAGCAGAGCCGATCTTCGGCGGCAAGTTCTTCAAGCTGACCTTAGTGATCGCATCACTCGCGACCGCCAAGTTCATGAGCATGATCCCCGATCACATGCCGACCAAGGTAGGGAAGCTCCCCAGCTTCGACGCACGGATCTTCCAGGTCCCGAGTCTAGCTAAGGCGACGAACCTCCTGCTCTGGCGATGGATCGACGCGCGCAAGAACTCGATCTCCATGGTCGCCCAAGCGCACTTCAGCCCGAAGCAGCTTCATGGGAGGACACAGAACGACCGTCTGGTGCTCCTGGACGGCCTGGGCGTGACCTGGCAGGCTTTCCCCGATCACCTCAAGTGGGGAACGTTCGTGCGCCAGGAGGCGGTGCAACGGCACCTCACCGCAGAGGAACTGGATCGGATCCCAAAGAAGCACCGTCCCGACGGACCAGTCACTCGCAACGACCTCATCGAGTTGAGTCTCCCGCCGTTTATCGAGATCGGGAACCGTACTGAGGTGATCTTTGATGGGGCCGAGCCGACACTTCGCATACCCGAGTAGGAGTCCCACCTACTCGGGGGCGAGCACCGGTGTGCGGGCTGGGTTTATACCCCGGTGGCCTGATATGCAGTTCGGCCAGGTTCGACTCCTGGCGCCCCTATCTCTCAACCCAATAATAGTCGATCAGCCACATGGCAAGCATCCCTAACAGGAATCCACAGATCCCCCATCCGACTAGAAGTTGTTGGATCTGGGTCACCTAATTTACGCGCGGCAGCCGTCGCCCGGTTTGATCTGGAGACGGGTCCGATGGATCTGGAGGGCACGGGATTTCAACCGTCTCCTTGCACGGGAAGGCCGGGATCGACACGGTCGAGATCATGTCACGCGCCAGATAAGAATCATCAGGCCAACAGAAGGCCAAGAGCGCCTCTTCTTCATCGTTGAGGTCGCGGTCAAGTTCCTTAGCAAGGATCTGGTCAACGGTCTCGCAAAGCTGAAGTCGAAAGATCTCCTCTCGCAAGTCGATCAATTCCATCGCCATCCAATAGACCGTCTTGGCTGGAAGCGACAGTTGGGCAAAGGTAGATCCTAGGATTGCTTGAGAGTCAGCCTTCAGCCTATCGAGCTTTGAGTCCGGAAGCGGTCTATAGTCCTTACGCGCCGACATCAACCCTCCAACATCTCCGGATCCTCGTCCGGTACGATCTCTGGCTCCTCCGTGCATCGATAGCCGAGCGCATAGAGGAAGTTCGCAAGATCATGGCCGAACATGTGGACCCACTCTTCGTCTTTCGACCAATCAGCAGCGTGGGTGAACTCATGGATCGCGGTCTCAAGCTTGCGCTTGCCGCTCCGCAGTCCGTGGCGCAAGAACATTCGCTTGCACCTGAACCACGGAGCCTCTGTAAGACCATCATCCGTCTTGGACATTTTGGTCTTTTTCTGCTCAACACCCTCTTTGTCGCGTCGGGCGACGAAGGACACTCCCTTCGCCACCCAAACGACTAACCACCACTTGCCCATGACCTTGAGGCGCACGGGAGACGTCCTACTCTGCTTGTTCTGGTTTGTTGTCTATCCAGAGCACGTCGAGCATGGCCTGAATGTTGGTCGGCCCATACTCCAGCGCGGCTTGCTTGAACTTCCTTTGCATGATCGGTGCGCGATCATCCTCTAGGAAGATCTGGTGGTCCGAGATGATCCCGTGCTTCTCTGTCATGAAGAGCAGTCGTTGACTCGGTGGTCCGGCAGACGCGAGTTCCTCTAGCGCATAGCTGTTGGCGCTCTCAGTCGTGCCGTTACAGAACCACCGTCGGTAGTTGATCGTCCCTGCCGCGTAGGTGTGGAAGTGGCCAAAGAGAAGATTGTCCCAGTCCTTCGGCATGGCGTCCGCCCACCCGTGCGTCTTCTTCTGAACGCCGTAATAGGGAATGCCAGCCCAGCCTCGAATCTGGTCACCGTGAACAACCAGGTTGCCCCAGTCCCAGACGCGATCCAGGCACCAGAACTCCTCGGCGATATCGAAGGTCACACGATTCCGCATGTCCTTCCCGCAGCAGTTCTTCCACATCTTCTTGGAGCCACAGTCGCACTTCTCCTTCGCTTTGACGTCGGACCCGAGGATCCGATCACGAAGGACGAGGTAGCAGACGCGATCCCAGTTGGTCAGGTTATGACGCGTCTGGTGTCGACTCGCCCCACGACCGTGGTTTCCGGGAACGCCGATCACCTTGACCTTGTCGAAGTAGCGAAGGAAGTAGTAGATCATGCCCTCGAAGATGTCCGGACAGGTCCGCATGGCCTGCTCGATCACCGACGAATCGATGTCGTAGGGCTGTGACGGATAATTACCGTATTCGCCCTCTACCATGTCTCCACCAAGATAAAGGCGAAGTTCCTTGATTGTTGATCCTGCTCGCTTGACCTGCGTGATCTCCACGACGCGCCTCGCGAAGAGATGGCAGCGCTGTGCTCCGACGACCGAGTCGTAGGACGCGGTGCGCTTGCCCATTTGGGTATCGCTCAAATGGGCGATAGCGATCTGCTCGGTGCCCTTGCCTTGAGACCTCGGCTTGGGCGGCATCATCAGTTCTGGAGGACGCCGATAGTGCTGCGCAACACAGCGCTGCACGAGGTTTTCGACACCTTCACCACGATTGAGCTTGCGCTTCAGCGCCTTGATTTCACGCTGGAGAAGCTCAACCGCAGGACCATCTGGATCTTCTTCTTCTTCCTCAGCTTGACCCTCAGCCCATTCATCGAATTCGTTCTCTTGCTCAGACATCTCGGCGACCCCTTGCTCGGAAGTAAAGCACCCGTTCGCAGGTACGAAGGTGGCGCTCTAGACCACGCTGTCCGACGTCTACGTTTGGATGTTTTTTGATGATCGCTAGACGCATGTCATGGATCGAGAACTTATAGGCGCGCTTACGAACGCATGACTCAAGCAAGCCACGGATTGTCGAATTGACGCCCTCTTGGCGACAGGTCTGGCAGCCAGAGCGCTTTATCTGCGATTCCGCCCAGTTGTCGAACTCAGCCGGCGACTCAGCCGTTGGTTCTGCTTGCCTCTTAGGGCGCGACTTAGGTGCGACCTTCTTCTTGACGGTTTTTTTGGTGGAGCGGCGCACAGACATCCTCTACGGAAGGGTCCGAAGCGCACTTACCGGGGTGTTACCGGCGCTTGAAGTTGATCTAGAGGACGCCTGGGGAGATCACGCCTTACGACGGTCGTCCCTAGCTCACCGTCAGCCACCCTCAGTTACATTGAAGTGGCAACGTGTGGTGTTGTCACGCCCTAAAACCTACGCGATGTGCAGGGTAACACGGTAGATCATACGGGGTAAGGACTTGTGAAGCCTTTATAGATGCCCTCGGGCGCACAACGATGTATGCACAGGGGCGCCCTCGGGCGCACAAGTGGGCGCACACGCTGGACGACCAAGAGCCTAGGTCCCGACCTTCTCGAACCTGGTCCAGTCGTCGTTGAGCGCCGTTTGGATCACTCCCTTAGGTGGATTGAGCCAGACGAATTCGCCGTCCTCGCCGACAGGGAAGTGTTCTTTGCAATGGACGCAGAAAGTGCCTCCCTGGTAGTAAGACGGGTCGCGAGCGTAGGTCTCTGCGATTTCTTGAGCCATTGTGGTCACTGCGCCGCACTTGATGTGGACGTATCTGCGCCTCACTGGACGCACGTAGCCTTTGGCACGCTCCTCCTCAGGGAGAACGTAGTAGGCGCCGTGTTGACCAGTCTTTGGGTCAATGGGCTTCGGCGCTGGGCCGTCCCAGCAGTCGTCTTCAGGAGGCTGACCGTCCGTTGTTGTTTTGGGCTTTCCTTTCCAGTCGCTTCCAGAGGCGGGCATGGCGGACAGCTTAGCGGCCCTAAACCTATGATCCATTACCGGAGGACCGTCGCCGGGATATCCGGGGCGTTCGTCGTCCTCTTCTGAGAGATCGGCGTTCACCGGATGATCGTCGGGCAGAGCGTTCTCTGGCCAACCCCTCCCAACAGGAGCGCCGGGGAACGGAATCACGTTGTCCTTGGGTTCGGCGACGTCTTGGTTCGAGAACAGTGGGATCCAGAATGACCCGCTCGCCTCCATGTATCGACCGTCTTGGCGACGTATGAAGAACCTCCCGCCCCATACGTAGAGTTCAATGGGGTGCTTCCAAGGGGGCACGGCGACCTCGACTACGAAGCCTCCGTCGTTGGTGTAGAGATTGACCTTGTTCATGCTGACTTCCTTAGAATTACGACGTTGTCGATCACGAATTCTCTTCTTTCGCGGGGTCCGCGCAGAGGAGATCGAAGGCGTCGCGACACCAGAAGTTCGAATCCGTAGCGCCCCAGAATAGCCGATCTAGTTCGAAATGGATCGCTGGAACAGGATCGCTTCAGCCAGTTCAAGGATGACCCCAACGGGTAGCGCGAATTGGCGATCTGAGTAGTCATCGGCCATAAGGTGTATCGTAGCGTTTTCATCCGTTTTGGAGAAGGTGGCAGACCACGGCAGGTTCTTCTCGAAAGCACCTTCGAGCGGATCCTGGTAACTCTTAGTCTGAATCGTCTTCCCCACTCCAACTCCTAGTCGCATTCTACACCGAGGCTTTCATGCACGATCACAGTCACGACCACGAAAGTCAGGATCACGACGCGGCTCACGAGTTCGGCGAATTGACGCCGTATGAAGAGAGTCTTTTTCGACGACAGCAAGTCATGCACGTCGCGACTGAGATCTACAAGGCTGGCATCCCAAAGGGATGTGTCTCTCCGCAGTACGCCGAAGATCCATACTTCAGTCCTGCGCAAGCAGTTGATCGAGCGGTCGAGTTAATCGCGGCGGTTGACGACTACGTCGTCTCTCGTCGGATCAATCCAGATTGATCTACTCTGCCACTGGCTTATCTGGCGCAGAAAGCTCGATCACCTCGATGTACTTGTGGAGAGCGCCAAGCACGACGGCTACGGCGAAAGCAGACACAGGTCAGACAAGTTGGCACTACGCAAAAGCCAGCTTTTCGAAGTGCGTATATCTTGTTCGGATCAGGCATTGTTACCCCACTTGAAGTGGACGCTTCTTGCGGTAGTAGTGCCGCCAAGCTGGGTAAAGAAGAAAGATTCCGACGCCGACAAGCGCAGAGTAAGCGCCAAGCAAAACGAAATAGAGGAGCCAACAGATCTCCTTCGAGAGGAGGTAACGCCTCGTCCACTGATGGCACTCGACTGACTCCTCACCAAGCTTCTCGTCTGCCTCTGCCTTCTCCGCAAGTCGATCAGCGACCTGAACGTGGGCGAACGTCAGCAGCACCGCTAGTGAGCCGATCAGTTCGGCGTAGTAATTCTCAGGCTTCGCTGTGAGGATGGCGATAGGCGCCAGAACGTTGCCGACCACGATCATTTCGATTTGCCAGGTCTTCATTCGATCACATCCACCCTGACTCCATCATGGACTTGGCGACGCCCATATGGGTGTGATACCCCTGATGCGGAGTCGAAGATTCCGAGAGCAAAGCGAACGCGAGCCCAAACTCGTTGTGATCGAGGAACGCATTGACCTCAGACGGCTGCGCCTTCGAGAATGAAAGCGCGACTTTCAGCACCCTACTGAGCTTATCGTAGTAGGCGAGTTGCGCAGGCTTACACTCATTCTTAGAGCAGTCCCGGCAGGAGTATTTCTCGGTGCGGTAGTAGTGTCTGAAGAAGGGGCAGTAGTTGCCGACTTTCATTCGCTCCTGAGCGCACGGGTAGCAGATGTTAGTGTGGTGACCGGAGTCACCGTTGATGTACTGCCAAGGCCAATCGCTGCCCTCTGGGTTGCCCAGTTCGAAAAGAACGATCCCGCAGTCCTCACAGTCGCCGTAGATCCGGTTGGAGTAATCATAGATCTCGTAGCCTTCCTTGGAATCCTTCGGAGCCGGCTCGACCCAGGTCGGAGTAGGCGTGATCTCTACTGTGCGAGGTTCGCAAAGCGTCTCACGCACTAGCTTGACTGCGTCGGACATCGACTCAGTCTCAACGATGACGTCGAAACTGAAACCTCGATCTTCGATCAGAACGTGATACTTCATGACTACATCCCTCGAAACGCTATTTGTTCGCGCCGGCACCAAACCCTTTTAGTCGGTACATCCTTCGAATCAGCCCTCTTAGCACACTCCTGACAGCACGCCACATCCTTCGGTAGATACCAGAACCGCGTTTGCTTCCGGCAGAAACAGCAGTGCTCGGTCACTCTGAACTCTTCTACCCCCTTCTCAAGTTCAACGTCGATCATGTGATCCTCCAGCCTTTCTTACCCGCGAAGGCTCGGACGTGTGCGCCCACCTTTTCAACGTCGCTGGTGTAAACCCTGACGTCCTGATGGGAATTGGTGCCACGGACCTTGATAAGCAAGACCTTCTCGTTCTGGGGCATAATCTTGATTCGTCGATGCCCAGCAGGAAGTTTAGGTTTAATGACACCTAGGGAGATCTTATCGACCACCTCTAAACGATTGAGCGCCTTCAAGAGGTTCTCGACCGCCTCGATAGCAGTCGTATGGCTTGATGTCGTCTTCTTCCGGCCGCCAGGAGGTGTCTTGCCCTTACCCACGTTTCAGGGCCGCGATCTCGAAGCTGAGCGGCTGGTTGGTGGGGAGATACTCCTCGGTGCAGATCGCAGCGTTGATAAAGACCAGGTCGCCAAACTCATTGGACTGGGTCGCGCCGTGACCAGCATGGATATGCCCAAAGCAGTGAACCCGAGGGTACTTCCAGTCTGATTTGGTCTTGATCTCTCGAACTCGATTGAGCAGATCGAGACAGCCAGCGACATTGAGGTGAGGCGTATAGTAGGCGGGGGCGAGGTCTCCATGCCCGTAGGGCGGACCGTGTGTGATGAGCACGTCCACATCGTCTGGGATTTGAGACCAGACCGCTTGAAGAGGGGCCCCTCGTTCTCGCATGAAGGACCAGTTAAGGAACTTCGGGGTGATTGGTGAGCCCCAGAACTTGACCCCTTCAATCACAACATCCTCGTTGAGTAGCAGGTGCATGTTCTCGGCGCCAAACAGATCGCGCACTAGATTGGATTCTCGCTCCGCGGGCCTGTCGTGATTCCCTGGCGTCACGATGATGTACTTGTGTGGTTGCTCCGTGAGCCACTCGACGAAGTCTACGACCTCGTCCTTCCTGCCGTACTTGCAGAAATCTCCGCAGTGGATCAGAACATCTCCCTCAGGGACCGTGATCTGCCGATGCATTCCGTGGGTGTCGCTTAGCACGACGCACTTGAGACTAGGTTTTGTCTTTGCTTGCTTAAGCTTTTCTTCGTTGTTCATGCCGGCTCTCTCGCGTCTCCGAAACAGAAGGGAAGGCAAACGGTCGGATGGCCTTCCTCTTGAAGAGCCGTTTTCTCCAACTCGGCGTGATCGTCGCAGCAGAGCATAATCGCCTCGTCGAGTTTAGGTAACTTAGAGGACGTCAGTTGCGCATAGACCAACCAACCCGAGGAGAGTTCCTTTTCACAGTCGATTGCAGAGCAAACGACAACCTGGTCCTCGACCTCAAGTTTGTCTGCAAGCCATCGCAGGTGAGGTCCCTTGCATACTGGACACGGCATCGGCTGCTCACCTGTCAGCAGCCAACGCTTCTCTGGAGGCGGAGGAATTGTCTTGAGCCCATCGCAAGTGACGCAACTCACGCTAGGGCTTCCTTCTCGTCCGAGTTCTCTGCGGCCTGTTGATCCTTGAGACGTGTCAATCGATCAATCTCAGCCGCGATCAGCGCACCGGCCTTCTCTAGTGAGCGAATCCGTTTCATCACGGATGGCATTCGCTTGTAGCTAGGACGCTTGTCGAAAGCCGGATCGAGCCCCTCTGGCCAAGGATCCATGAAGGAGATCACAGGGTCCTTGGGGGTCACACCTTGGCTGAGCGTGTAGACGCGCTCAGGGGCCGTGTAGCAGATCGCAGCCCAGGCAAGCTGATTCTCGATTAGCGAATCGTCGTGCTCCAACGACCAGCCCTCCTGCTGAATCTGGCGTCGCCTCTCTAGCACGATCCGTCGAGCGCCGTCTTCACCGTCCATGAGACACTTCCTTTCTCAGTGCTTCCACGAGCACATCCATCGTCACAAGGTGGCTTCGCCCGACCGTATAGAACTCCTCATGGAATTTCCTAACGTGGTCAAAACGCTTCAGCCTCTCCCATCTACCCTTGGCGGGACCTTTTGCGCACGTCGCAACCATGCATCCAGTGGGTTTTGAGATAAACACATACGCAAAGGGCTTTACTGTCTTCGCATCCCACTTCTTTGTGGTGTCGAGGAACGCAGGAAGCCTAGGCGTCGGCCAATCGTATGGTCCCGTGAACCTGAATGGTCGCGATTTGACCTCGATCGGAAGCTCTCCGATCTTTAGATCGTAGGAATCCAACCAAGCACCTACCTTGGAGATGTCTTCTCGGATGGAGAGATCAGGCATCTCGACATCGAAGCCGCTCAGTTGCAAGAAAACATAGGGGAGCGTCTGCCAGGCGTGGCCCTCTGAGACCAGATCACGGAAAAGTGCGTCGTTCTGACGCCAGGGAACAGTCACCAGTCTCTTTCTCTGGCAGCAAGGCGCTTCAGATGCGTAAGCTTCTTAAAGGGTTTACCGTAGTTCTTCATTGCACGAATCCCGCGGCATTCTTGTGCCCGCCACCACCGTAGATCTTCGCGACGTCAGCGACGTTGAACTCACCAATAGATCGGAGCGACCACTTCTCTTGCCTGTTGCTCATTCGGAACCAGACTCCAGCGAATGGAAAGTTCGGATAAGCGACAGCGAGTGCGTTGCCAACAGTCGATACGAATGAGTCGGAATTGACGACCGGCACCTTGTAGCCACCAATGTTGTCAATATAGGCGCGCTTGACGATGCGCTCGACTTGCTTCTTCTTGAAGCAGACCATCAAATGCCCGGCCTTCGCAAGCTCCGTAAGCTCACTGCTGTATTTGTAGAGACGATCCCAGAGCTTAAATGACCACTCCATTGCTGTAAGGGCTTCAGTGACGGCCTCGGTGTCTGCTAGGTTCCAGCGCCACAAATCTCGATCCTCGATCAGCAGAAGCAACGTAGGAACCTTTCGCTTTGGGAAGAAGTGCTTCCAGGCGATCACCGCCCCACTGTGCTCCATGTCAAAGACAATCGACAAGTTCCTGCTCTGCACCGTTTCGATCACATCCTTGGTTGTAATGTGGTGGTCAAGGACATGAACAAGGTGCCCTGCGTCTAGTAGCTTGACTAGCACCTGTGCCGTTGGGCAGAAGTCCACGAACCAAAGGACTGAGTTTTTGGAGAACTCGGGAAGCGGCTTGTAGTAATCAACAGGGATGTAATCGGCGGTCTCCCCGAAATGGCAATGCGCAGCCCACGCCGCTCCGTATCCGTCTCGGCAGCCACCGTGATAGAGCACTACTTGTTGCTTGAGCTTGGTCACACGAACCTCCGGGTGTGAACTATCTAACCCCACGAACCCGTTCTACTCCGACAGCCGTGCGTTGACCTTGTCCCAGATCTTCTTATCGAAGATGTGCTCCATCGCCGCCTCGAAGATCGGGTTCTCGTAATTAGCGAGGCGGTCTTCATTGAAATCTTCGTCCTCGACACATTTCATGTAGGCTTCGCAAGCTTCTCGGAGCTTGTAGAGCGGGTCTGACGGCCACTCCACTTTACCGTTCCACCACTTGGCGATGATGGTGGTGTATCGATCGGCTAGGGTGCTTGTGAACGAGTCGCAGTCGTGGGTGCGAGTGTTAACCCGAATCCGACTCGGCTCATGCTCATCGAAGTAGATAACGAAGCCGCGCTTGGGTCGTGTTCCGCCATGAGCTTTGAATGGATCTCCCATTTCGGTTTGTTCAGATGCCAGGTGGAAGGTGCAGTAGTCATCGCTCTCAAGGACCACTGCGTCGCCACCTCGAAGGAGCTTTGAAGTCCAACGAGGCCCCAGGAAGTCTAGCGCTACAGCCGCCAGCTTCTCGGGCGTGGGAGCACCCCACTCTGGAGTCTCGCCCCAGGTGATGTATCGGTCGGTTCCCATTAGGCGTCCAATGGACTGGCGTAGAGTTCTTCAGGCGCTCCGGGACCGGAGGTCAGTTGCAGTTCGACCTTCTCTAGCGCCTCACCGAGGTCGACCATGAAGTCAAGGGGATCGACTGACCCGCAGTCCTTTGCGAGGGACCTGAGATGACCAATGAATTGTTCGCCACCTCCCATCTCGGTGACCTTGGTTTTTGCGTCCTTGACGATGTTCTTGATGCTCATGCGTCTTCTTTCTTTCCGACGGTCAAGATGGCCGGATTCACAACGCCGCCCCTGTCGTCCTCGGGGTTGATCCCGTATTCGCCGTTGTGCCAGAGACGAAGGGTCTCACCCTCGACCCAGCATTTGGACAGGATGTTCACAGCCATGCCGTACATGAAGCCGGTGAGCCCGTCGGTGTCAGCTTCATTGCTGGTCCTCTTGGCCAACTCAGCAAAGTCAGCGTTAGGATCGGCGGCGAGACCTGCTTCCATCAGATCGGCCCAGCGCTCGGCGTAGAAGAAGCACGCCATACCGTAGGCTTCTGCCTGCGGGTCGTCGTCCTTCTGCGCGGCCTTCCAGTCGTCGTATTCTTTCTGGTCATGCAGCTTCATCAGCCACCCTCTTTCTAATGAACCAGGATAGAGCCATATAGCACCAACGGTCATTCGAGTTGTAGTAGTGACAGGTAGGGTATTCGCAGTCGCCGGTGTGCTCGTAATAGGCCCGGCCCCAAGAGTCAGCGTCATTCCCCGAGTAATCCTCGGCCAGCCAGTCTTCAGCGATTTTGCGCGCCAGTTCGGGGTCTGGGGCTACATCGTAGTATTCGTGGAAGTGACGCTCTGGGGCCCCATCTTCGCGAGCCTGCTCCAAGAGATTGACACCGTTCCGAAGCATAGGCTCTCCGTCACGCAGCCGAAGGATTTCAGCTAGGGCGTCACCAGGAAAGAACTGCTTATGGTTCCGGCGTCGGAAGGGCTTGGCTTTCTCGAAGATGTAGTCACTCACGTAGTCGTGTCGGATCGCCCCCCGGAGCCAACCCTCTCCTCCGCGTTGGATCATCATCTCGCCGATGTCTCCGTAGACAACGATCATGCCGTCGGGCAGAAAGGCGATTCTGAAGGAGTGAACGATCGTGTTGAGAGCAGCGCATCTGAACATGCCCGACTGATCTTCCGTGATGACGAAGTCCTTGAATGCATTCTCGGAGTAATCACGCGAGTTCTTGATTGCACGATCAGATGTTGCCTTCGGATCAACATACTTAAGTAGTTCTTCCCAGGTCTTCGTGGGCATCAGAGCACATGCCTTTTCTCTACTTCTTCTACCCGTTTCTCTATGACGCGCTTAGCGAGGCGCTCTGAACCCTCGAAGGAGTAGTTGTCAGGAGCCATGGGATCATTCATGTCCCCCTCTACCCCTCTGAGGTGGCCCTGGTCGAGCTTGTAGCGCAATGATCTGCATGGCATTCAGCGAGACGGCCTCTAGCTCTAAAGAGATGAGGTAAAGATGGATGATTTCAGCGCCGTCGTCTACGACGTCAATGGTCGCCACAGCGTAAATAAGCGGATCACCTATTACCGCCTTAGCGGCAAGCACCTGAACGTATCGTCTGTGGTAGATCGAGCCGAACTTGTTGACGCGAGCGTAATCGCCTCGTTTGAATTTGGTCATTCCCGACGGGGCGAACCATTCGTCGCCAACAGGCGTGTTCAATATGCGCTTGAGACCTCGCACGTAACATCTCGGGGGCTGGCGAAAGTGGTCTTCTGGAACGGGGAATCGCACAGCGTGCGTTACTCAGACTCTCCAGACGTCGATGGAGACCCGAAGAACCACTCGATGAAGCGCTTGTTCACAAACTCTTCCATCTCTCCGTCCTTGAGCCATGGGTCCAGACCAGGGAATTCCATGAGCGCCCCACCCTCGGCGGTGCCGTCCGGCAGCGTCTTAGCGCCCGACTTGTTGCCGAACGGGGTACCCAGCGCCTCAGCCAGGTTGGTGGTGTAGTCCTCGCTGCGAGCGCAGACGCGGATCTTGGTGGTCGTGAGCCCTGTCGTTGGGTCCTTCACTTCGACCATGGCCCAGGTGAGGGCCAGCGGTGCGCCGACCGTACGCAAAAGCTCATCGGCGACCATCGCGAGATCGTCACCCTGCTTATCGGGGATCCTCCCCAAGCCGCCCATGATCCGACCCTTGCGGTAGGTGTCGTATTTCTCGACGTAGGTGACGGCGTGGGCCAAATTCCGCAGGAACGAGAAGGGACGCTTGTAGCGGATCAGATTGATGAGGTCTGTACTGTTGGCGTAGCGCTTGACCCACGAGTAGGCGTTATCGTCTCGATCCCCGGTGCGCAGCCCGTCCTTGCAGTCGGTGTAGATGCCGAGTGCGAGGAGAACGGCGAGGTCCGGCTTGATCTCCCAGTTCTCTGGAGAGATCTCAGAGAGAATCTCCGAGACCATAGTGCAGGCAGAACCCGCAGTCTCGTCGACCCAGAAGAAGGTATTGACACTCTCCTCGTCAATGTCTGATTGCCCGTGATGGTCGACCACGATCATCGGCGAGACAGAGAAGGGCAGACGACTGTCGTTGACCCTGCTTGAGTCGACCAGGATCGGATTGCTTAGCGCGATGTTGAGTCGGCCGGACTCTCCAGCCTCGGCGTCGTAACGAGAAGGCATGGCCTTCATGCGCCCCATGAG
>Ga0214472_10001082_pt1 | contig 31371 bp, 33 predicted proteins | sample RVTome_6_FD_207662 | JGI IMG/M metagenome (GOLD analysis project Ga0214472, IMG submission 207662) | Soil microbial communities from uranium-contaminated site in the Upper Colorado River Basin, Wyoming, United States - RVT140D175 | ecosystem: Environmental > Terrestrial > Soil > Contaminated >...
CGCGCGTGGCGGCGACGTGGCGGGTCGCCGTCTCGATCTGACCCGCTCCCGCCAGGGCGGAGCCGCCGAATTTCAGTACCCGACTGAGCAAGGACACTCCTTCTTGGGACCGAAACGAATATGCCAGCTTTGACGGTGGAGGCAAGGATCGGACGCAAAGTGCTCGCCGTGTCCGCGCCAAAGTCCGAAAAAAGCCGGGATTCGGCCCCCAATCCGCTGATTTGGGAGTTGATGGGCCGGAAGGCTTCTGCTATCTTCCCGTCGCCGATTCGCCGTAGGTCCTTGTAATCATGCCAGTTACGGTAATCTAGTTACGGTGTTCGTGTCGCGAGCGGCGCTCGGCTGAATCGGCTCGGCCTCCCGTAAGGCTACGATGCGCATCGATGCATTGCCCGAGGGCGAGCGGCCACGAGAACGCTGTCTGCGCCTGGGGCCGCAGGCTCTCTCGGCCTCCGAGCTCTTGCACCTGGTTTTGGGTGGGGGGTCGTCTGCCGGAAATGGCTTTACAATGGCCAATTCCCTGCTCCAGAGATTTGGAAGCCTGTGGGCGCTTGGCCAGGCGGCGCCCGCGGAAATGAGCTGCGTCCCCGGGATCGCCCACGCTCGTTCGGCCGCTCTGTCCGCGGCCTTCGAACTGGGCCGGCGGGCTCGCCGTCGCGTGTCGCCGCCCGGGCAAATCGTCGCGTCACCGGCGGATGCGGCGGCGTTGCTCGGGCCGGCCCTGGAGAATCTGCAGCAAGAGGCGATCTTGGTGTTGCATCTCGGCGGGAGACATCAGCTGCTGCGGTTGCAGCTGGTGGCGCTGGGGAGTTTGAACGCGGCGGCGGTCGAACCGAGGGAGATCTTTCGGGGCGCCATCGCGGTGGCGGCGAAAGCCATCGTGCTGGCACACAACCATCCCTCTGGATCCCCTGAACCGAGTGAAGATGACGTGCGACTGACGCATCGTCTTCAGGAATGCGGTCGGACTCTCGGTGTTCCCGTCCTCGATCATCTGGTGATCGCGGGCGAGCGTTTCGTGAGTCTGGAAGAACGCGGGCTTCTCTAGCCCAGATCACACTTCTTCCGAAGAGGAAGCCCGATCGTGGAACTCTGGAACAAATTCAACAACCTGTTCACGAACGACGTCGCCATCGATCTGGGCACGGCGAACACGCTGGTCTACATCAAGGGCAGAGGCATTGTGCTGAACGAGCCGAGTGTCGTCGCCGTGGACAAGATCACGCGCAAGGTCCACGCGGTCGGTCACGCCGCGAAGGCCATGTTGGGCAAGACGCCGGAGCGGATTCAGGCCATCCGCCCCCTCAAGGACGGCGTCATCGCCGACTTCGACGTCACCGAGCACATGCTCCGCGAGTTCATCACGATGGCACAGAAGCGCCGCCACTTCATCGCGCCGCGCATCATCATCTGCGTTCCGAGCGGGATCACCGAGGTGGAGAAGCGCGCGGTGCGCGACAGCGCCAAGCACGCGGGCGCGCGAGAAGTGTTTCTCGTGGCCGAGCCCATCGCCGCGGCCATCGGCGTCGGGCTGCCGGTGGATCAGCCGAGCGGAAACATGATCATCGACATCGGCGGTGGGACCACCGAGATCGCCGTGATCGCCCTGAACGGCATCGTGTGTGATTCATCGATCCGCGTCGGTGGTGACGAGATGGATGAGGCCATCGTCAACTACCTCAAGAAGAACTACAACCTCCTCATCGGCGATCAGACCGCGGAACAGATCAAGAAGGAAATCGGCAGCGCCTACAAACTCGAGACCGAGCTCGAAATGGAAGTGAAGGGCCGCGACCTGGTCGCGGGCATTCCCAAGACCTTCAAGATCAGCAGCGTGGAAATCCGCCAGGCGCTGCAAGAGCCCATCGCGCAGATCGTCGACGCGCTCAGGGAGGCACTGGAGCAGACGCCGCCCGAACTGGCGGCGGACATCGTCGACCGGGGGATCGTCATGACCGGGGGAGGGGCGCTCCTCAAGGGACTCGGCAAGCTGTTGAAGGACGCCACCAATCTGCCGATCAATACGGTCGAGGATCCGCTCTATTGCGTGGTGTTGGGCACGGGGAAGATCCTGGACGACGTCGATGCATTCGAAGACGTGATCATGCACAGCACGAAGGACTGAGATGCCGAAGGGGCAGGAGGGATTGGCGCGCCTCGGCGACAAGCTCGTCCTCGGCATCTGTGTCGCGCTTTCGATCGCGCTGATTACTCAGGACGACCCCACCCGCCTTCGCCTCGGATCCCGCTGGGCGCAGCGCCTGATGACGCCGGTGGAGACTGTCTTCGATCACTTCGACTCGCTTCGCGACGTCCGCGCGGAAAACGAGCGACTGCGCACGCGCATCGCCGCCATGCAACTCGACGCCGGACAGATCCTCGCCGAACGTGCGCGCTGGGAGGAACTGCGCGCCCGTGCTGGTTTCTATGAGCGTTCGCGCGGGAGTCTCCTGCCGGCGACGGTGCTCCAGCTCGAGATCGGTCGATTCCCGACACGCGCGAAGATCCGCTGTACCGAAGTCGACAGTCTTCGTCGCTTCTTGGCTGTCGTTACGGAAAAGGGTCTGGTGGGCCGCATCAGCGAAGTGCTCGAACCCGACATTGCCATGGTGGAACTTCTCACCGATCTCGAGTCGCGCATCAGCGTGGAGGACGTGCGGACCGGCGTCGTCGGACTCCTCCGCTACGACGGACACCGCTTCATGATGGATCAGGTTCCGCGCGGTGAGCCGCTGAAGGTGGGGGACATCATCAACACCAGCGGTCTCGGCGCGACGGTGCCGCGCGGTCTGCCCGTGGGTGAGATCGAGGAGTTGCGTTCCTCGCCGAGCGAACTCTTCCAGTCGGTCTTCCTGCGTCCGTTCACGCGCTTCCACGCGTTGGATGATGTCTACGTCGTCTGGCGCGAGGGGCCATGGTACGTGAGGCCGGCGGATGCCGAGTTGATGGCACCGGCGGACAGTCTCGGCCGGGGAGGCCGGGGATGAGCGGCTTTCGCCTCGTACTGGCCGTACTCCTGTCGCTGCTGGCGCAGATCTCCGTGGTGCCACGCATCGCGATTCTCGGGATTCAGCCGGATGTGACGGTCCTGCTCCTCGTCCTGCTCGCGATGCGACGTGGGCCGGTGACGGGAACGCTCGTGGGCTTTGGCTTGGGGCTTCTGCAGGATCTCCTCGTGCCCGAGCGCCTGGGCATGAACATGTTGGCGAAGTCCGTCACCGGTTACGCCCTGGGCCGGCTGGGCGGTGGCCTTTTCGTCGGCGGTCCCGGCCTCCAGGTCGCGCTGATGGGATTCTCAGTACTGCTCCACGACCTCATCTTCCTCTTGGCGCTGACGGGATTGGACCTGCCGCAGGTCTTCAGGGTCTTCTTCCTGGACTCTGTTCCGACGGCGATCTACACGGCGTTCCTGGGTGGCGTGATCCTCGTCGTCGCCATGGCGCTGGGGGGAGGGCGCCTGTTCGCCCCCTCGAAGGGGGACTCCCGTGCGTCACGATGAATCTGCTCTGACCCATCGGGCGAATCTGCTGCGCGTGCTCGTGGGAAGCGGCTTCCTGCTCCTCTTTGTCGCACTCTTTTCCCTCCAGGTCCTGCAGCAGTCCGATTTCGCCGCCAAGGCACTGGAAAATCGGCAGTTTCGCGAGCGGGTTCGCGCGCCGCGCGGTCGGGTGCTCGATCGCAACGGCATCACGCTCGTCGACAACCGTCACCAGGCCCGGCTCAGCCTCTCCCTCGCCGGGCTGAAGAAGGACAATCCGACCTTCATGCGTCTGACGGAACTCCTGGAACTCGACGGCGACCTGGTGCTCGTGCGCAGTGCGAGCCGCCGCGAGGCCGATCGCGCGACCATTCTCAAACACGCCAACGTGGAGCAGATCGCGATCGTCGAAGAGCATCGGTCCCAGCTCCCGGACGTGCAGCTCAACATCGAACCACTGCGCCAGTATCGCTTCGGTTCCATGGCAGCCCACGTCCTCGGCTACATCGGTGAAGTCGACCCGGAAGATGTCGCGGCGTCGGGGCGCTTCGGACCCTACGCTTCGGGCGACATGAAGGGTGTCTCGGGCCTCGAGGGCTATGTGGAGAATCTCCTGCGAGGACGCCATGGGACGAAAGTCGTCGAGGTGAACGCCGCCAATCATGTCGTCGGCGAACTCGAGGGTGCCGGCCGCCCCGTCATCCCCGGAGTACATTTCTATCTGAGCCTCAGCCAGCCCCTTCAAAAAGCCCTCGAGGAATTGCTCGAGGGCCGCATCGGAAGCGGTGTCGTCCTGGAAGTCCCCACGGGGGACATCCTTGCCATCGCCAGCTCGCCTAGCTTCGATCCGAATCTCTTTGCCGGGGGTTTGGACATCACAGAATGGAAGCGACTCGAGAGCGATCCACGGCAGCCTCTGTACAACCGGAGTCTGCAAGGTGCATATCCTCCCGGCAGTCCATACAAACTGATCGGCGCGGCCTGCGCCCTGGAGCTGGGTCGCGTGAATCCGAGCACGGTCTTCCAGCCTTGCACGGGGTCGTACCGCTTCGGCAATCGGATCTTCCGCTGCTGGCAGCGGACCGAGGGACATGGTCTGCTCGATCTCGAGGGCGCCATCATCGAGAGCTGCGACGTCTACTTCTACCAGCTCGGCCAGCTGCTCACGATCGACGAACTCGCCGCCACGGCACGGCGCTTCGGTCTCGGTGAGTCGTCGGGCCTCGAGTTCGAAGCCGACCGCAGCGGCCTCGTGCCCGACAGCGATTTCTACGACCGCCGCTTCGGCCGCGGTCAGTGGACGCGCGGCGTCCTGCTCAACAACATCATCGGGCAGGGCGAGCTCCTCGCAACGCCGCTGCAGATGGCCCGCGCCTACGCCGCGCTGGGCGGCGATGGACATCTCTATCGTCCCAATCTGATCCTCGCCCGCGAGAATGCCTCGGGCGTTCGTGAGGTTCGCCGCGTGCGCCGCGTCAGCGAGACGGTCTGTTCGGATCGCGTGCGGAGCTTTCTCAAGCGGGCGCTCCTGCAGGTGGTCGAGCACGAGGAGGGGACGGGCGGACTCGCGCAACTCCGCGGCATCGCCGTCGCCGGCAAGACGGGAACGGCCGAGAATCCCCATGGCGAGGACCACGCTTGGTTCGTCGCCTACGCGCCCGCCGAGGATCCCGAAATCGCGGTGGCACTCATCGTCGAGAACGCGGGCCACGGTGGTGCCATCGCGGCGCCCATGGTCCGCGCCCTGATGAACGAATACTTCAGCGCCCGCCAGCCCCTCTCCGGGGAGCTGGGCAAGTGAATCGCGCGCTCCTACTGCCGAGGAAGCCAACATGCTGAGATCCGGCGGAAGCATCCTCGCGCGCGCGGATGGTGTGATCCTGCTCGCCTGGATCGGCTTGCTCGTCATCGGGCTCGCCGCCCTGTACAGCTGCACCGTGCCGTACCAGAGCGGCGATGGCGTCGTTCCATCGAATGTCGATTTCGCCGTCTTTCTGACGCAGCTCATGTGGGTCCTGCTCGGCCTCGCGGTCGGACTCATCTGCATTTTCCTTCCGTTCCGATTCTTCGAGACCTTCGCCTATCTGTTCTATGCCGGCGCTGTCATTCTGCTCGTGGCCGTCTTCGTGATGGGCGAAGAGCAGGGGGGGGCGAGGCGGTGGCTGTCGTTTGGGCCCGTGGGGATTCAACCTTCGGAACTTGCGAAGGTCGCCCTCGTCTGTGTGCTGGGGCGCCATCTCGCCGGCCGGCGGAGCCAGCGGCCCACCTTGAAGCTGGCGGGCGCGCTCTTCTTGGCGCTGCCCCCATTCCTCCTGGTGCTGAAGGAACCGGATCTCGGAACCGCATTGGCGCTTCTGGCGCTGCCGCTGCCGATGCTCTATTGGGCTGGGATCAGGGCTCGTTTCCTCCTGGCCCTGGCTTCGCCGCTGCTCGGCGCGTTCGTGATGTTCTACGGCCAGCAGACGTGGGACAGCACGATTCCCTGGGTGCTCTATCTGATCGCGCTGCTGGCGATCGTATTCTTCTCGCGGATGTACATGCTTCGCAGCCTGATGCTGGTCGGCGCGAACGTGCTGACAGGGCTTTCGATCGCCCTGATCTGGGAGCGGCTGCGGCCCTATCAACAGGAGCGGATCGTCAGTTTTCTCCGCCCCACAGAGGCGGATCTGCTCGGATCGGGATATCAGGCGCTGCAGAGCAAGGTCGCCATCGGTTCCGGTGGGCTGCTGGGAAAGGGATATCTCCAGGGCAGTCAAAAAGGGCTCGCATTTCTTCCCGAGCGCCACACCGATTTCATTTTCAGCGTCGTCGGCGAGGAGTTCGGCCTGTTCGGCGCTTTGCTCGTCCTCGCGCTCTTCGCGCTGCTCCTCCACCGCGCTCTGCGCGTGGCGGTGATGGCGCGGCGTCCGTTCGCGAGCCTGTTGGCAGTGGGTGTCGCGACCTACTTCTGCTTCCAGGCGTTCGTGAACATCGGAATCACGGTGGGGCTCCTGCCCGTAACGGGTCTTCCTCTGCCCTTCATCAGCAAGGGTGGGAGTTCCATGCTCGCGAGTTCGATCATGATGGGCCTGTTGCTCAACGTCTCGGCCCGCTGGTCGGAGGTATGAGCGACACGCTCGAGTATCGTGACGGTGCTCTCTGGGGCGCATCGGCGGAGCGGGCAGAATGGCCCCGGCTCGTGCTCTTCGGCGACCCCGTCGCACACAGTCTCAGTCCACGCATGCACGACGCCGCGCTCGCGGCGGCGAAGCAGGAGGGCAGCTACGGCGCTGTCCGCGTTCGGCCCGCCGATCTCGCGGCGGCGGCGGCGGCGGCGTTCGACGCCGGCGTGGTCGGCATCAATCTCACGCTGCCCCACAAGACGGCAATCGTCCGCGTCGCCGTGCGAGCCTCGGAAGAAGTCACACGAATTGGGGCCGCCAACACGTTGATTCGATTGAAGAACGGATGGAGTGCCCACAACACCGACGCCCGCGGCTTCGGGTTGGCGCTGCAGAGATTCGTCGGACGCGCGCTCGATGAGGTTCTGCGCGACGTGCGCGTGATCGGGGGCGGTGGGGCCGCCCGTGCCGTCGCGGCCGCCGTGCGCTCCATCTCGAACTCTGGGAGAGTGCGCTTCCTGGTCCGGCGCCCGGAGGCGATTCTCTGGGGCTCGGAATTCGAAGCGAGCGTGGAGGCGTTGGACGGCGCCACACTCGAGGGCGCCTCGCTCGTGGTTCAGGCGACTCCTCTTGGCCTCTCTGCCCACGACCCCAGTCCGATGCCGGATGCCGTCTTCCCGCGCGAGTGTGTGATCATCGATCTGAGCTACGCGCCACAGGCGTCCCAATTTCTCCGCGACGCTCGCGCGGCCGGCTGCCGCTGTGAGGGAGGCGGGCGCATGCTCGTCGCTCAGGGAGCGCTGGCGTTCACGATGTGGTTCGGTGGGAGGAGTCCGCTCGAGGTGATGGCACGCGCCATCGATTTGGATTGGTAGGATCTCCCGGGAAACGATGACCGCCGATGCTGGATCGGGACGCCTGTCTCCGTTTTTTCCTCGATGGGGTGTGGCCCCAGATCTGTCCGCTCTGCGATCGCCCACTCGACCGGGCGCACGGCGTCGTTTCGAGATCAATCCACACCCTCCTTCATGAATCCTGCCTCGCACGCCTGCCGCGGCAGGATCTGGCGTCGGCTCAGCCGCGCCCGCGTTGCGAGGGCGTGCCGGTGCGCGCCTGGCTGAGAGATCATCCCGCATTCTTCGACCTGCTCCACGCGGCGAAGTACGGCGGCCGACCGTCGCTACTCCTGCCCCTGGCCGAAGGACTGGCTGCGCGCGCCGCCGAAGCCGATTGGATTCCGCCCGATGCGTGCCTCGTGCCCGTGCCCGACGACCCGTGGCGCCTCGCCGAGCGGGGTTTCAGCCCGGCGACGATCCTCGCGAGAGAAATCGCCGCTCGGCTCGGCTGCGGGCTCCGCGTCGACCTGCTCCGCCGCCGCCGAACCGCCGAGCCGCTGGCTCGCATCCGCGGCGCCAGCGCGCGCCGGCAGCATCAGAGGGAACTCTGGGGTATCGGCAGGTTGCCGGAAGTCCCAGGGGAGCGAAGTCTCATCCTGGTCGACGACCAGATCACGACAGGGAGCACGGTGGAGAGTCTCGCCGGCCTGCTCGGACTGCGCGGAAATCCGTTGCTGGTGCTCTGTCTCGCGGCCGCGGCGGGCGCGCCCGAGCAAGTGTGACTTGACAGTGGGTTCGCCGGGTCCGTAGAATTCTTGCAGGTACGGCGGCTCCAAATCCTTGGCTAACAATCGTTTAGGGTAAGAAGACAGCAGATTCTGCCTCGTCGTGCCGCGCGGCAACTCAGGGTTGCCGTGCAGGAATCGCGGGTCCGTCCCGCGCAACACCCTTCGAGGCACGCGGGCATGAACAAGCTTTCCGTCCAAGACATCGACCTGCACGGCCGCCGCGTTCTCATGCGCGTCGACTTCAATGTCCCGCTCGACACCAAGGGGGGCATCAGCGATGACACGCGCATCCGCGCCTCTCTGGCGACGATGGAGTATGTCGTCTCGCGCGGGGGCATCCCGATCCTGATGAGCCATCTCGGTCGGCCAGCGGGCAGGCGCAACGACGCCTTCAGCCTGCGCCCCATCGCGGATCATCTCGGAAAACTCACGAGTACGCCGATCCTCTTCGCCGAGGACTGCGTCGGTGACGCGCCGCGCCGCGTGGTTGCCTCGGCCAAGCCAGGGCAGGTCGTGCTGCTCGAGAATGTGCGTTTTCACGCCGCCGAGACCGAGAACGACGCCGAGTTCTCGCGCCAGCTGGCGGAGCTCGGGGATCTCTATGTCAACGACGCCTTCGGAACGGCCCATCGCGCCCATGCCTCGACGGTGGGCGTCACCCAGCACTTCGAGCTGCGGGCCTCTGGGCTCCTCATGGACCGCGAACTGCAGAATCTCGGTGCACTCCTGCATTCCCCACGCAGGCCGTACATCGCCATCCTGGGCGGCGCCAAGGTCAGTGGGAAGATCGAGATCATCGAGAATCTCCTCGACCGCGTAGACAGCATTCTCATCGGTGGAGGAATGGCATTCACCTTCTTCAAGGTGCATGGAATCGATGTCGGTGACAGCCTCGTCGAGGACGACCTGCTGGATACCGTCCGCAAGATTTCCGAGCGCGCCCGCAGTTCCTCGACCCAATTGCTCCTGCCGCAAGATCTCATCGTCGCCGACCAGTTCTCGAACGAAGCACAGCGGCGCGAGGTCCTCGTCACCGACATCCCCGAAGGCTGGCAGGGACTCGACATCGGGCCGCGGACGACGAAGCTTTTCGGCGAGCACATCGAACGCGCCAAGACCATCTTCTGGAACGGGCCGATGGGCGTGTTCGAGATGCCACATTTCGCCCGCGGCACTCGCGCGATCGCTCGTCACATGGGCAAGGCGACGGATCGTGAGGCTTGCACCGTGGTCGGCGGCGGCGATTCCGTCGCGGCACTGCGGCAGATGGATGTGGATCGCCACATCACGCATGTCAGCACCGGCGGCGGCGCAGCGCTGGAGTTTCTGGCCGGGAAGACGCTGCCAGGCGTGGATGCGCTCAGCGATGCGACCAGCATGCCGGTCTAGCCTGTCGCGACTGGAAGGCGTGAACCCGTGAGCAAGCGTCGCCCGCTCATCATCGGCAATTGGAAGATGAACCTCAGCCTCGGCGAGGCCCAGGCACTCGCGTCGAGCCTGTTGCGTCGATTCTCAACCGTCCATGCCGGGCCTGAACTCTTCGTCTGTCCGTCACATCTGCATCTGCACGCCCTTGCTCCACTCCTCGACGGCAGCGTCCTCGGTCTCGGTGCGCAGGATCTGGCAGCCTTCGCGCCGGGGCCCCACACGGGCGGAAGCAGTGGCGAGCAGCTGCGCGAGCTCGGGGTCCGGCTGAGTCTCGTCGGACACAGCGAGCGACGGAACGAATGCGCCGAGGCCGATGAGATGGTGGCGGCGAAGTTGAGGGCCGCGTTCCGCGTGGGTCTGATTCCCGTGCTCTGCTTCGGCGAGACGCGGGCGGAACGAGAGGCGGGACGGACGGAGGATATCGTCCATCGACAGCTCAGCAGCGCGCTCGATGGGCTCGCCGACGCGCAGATCGCCGCGACCGTCCTGGCCTACGAACCGGTCTGGGCCATCGGCACCGGTCTCCACGCAGCGGTCGACGACGTGGTTTCGGTCCATCAGCGCGCCCGGGCGATGCTCCGCGAGTTGGGCGGGCCGCAGCTGGCCGAAGCCGTTCGCATCCTCTATGGAGGCTCCGTAAACGGCGAGAATGTGGGCGCCTATCTCGCAGAGGAGGCCATCGACGGGGCTCTCGTCGGCGGTGCCAGCCTCGACGCCGATGCCTTCTGGAACATCGTCTGCTGGCACGATGGGGCGGTTTGACAGCCCCCAGCGCCGGTGCTAGCTTACCGGTCTGCTCTGCGGCGCTGTTTTCCGGGCGCTGACGCGAATCTCCACTCGACGGCCATCGACCCGTCCTGATCGACACTGGGCCGGGAGCCCGATCTCATGCAGTACTTTCTATTGACGCTCCATGCGCTGATCTCAGTTCTCCTGATCATCGTCGTCCTGCTCCAGCAGAGCAAGGGCGGCGGGTTGGCGGGCTCGTTCGGCGCTGCGGGGGCGAGCGAGGCCTTTTTTGGCGCTCGCGGGGTCATGACGATCCTGCACAAGGCCACGATCATCCTCGGGACGGCGTTCATGATCAGCAGTCTCGTGCTGGTCGTCGCCTCTTCATCGAGCGGCGGAGGCGGTGCAAGCCTGAGCCAACAGGCCGGAGGGCGCGCACCAGTGCAGTCGCCGACGGCGATTCCACTGTCGCCGGAAGGGTCCGTTCCCGGCGCCAGCGGTCTGGCGGAGCCGATTCCAGGCGACGACGCTGCGGGCGATGAAGCGCCGGCCCCGGACGCGAATACGCCCGATGATGGATCGGCATCCGACGGCGGTGATCGTGACTCCGGCGGTGACAACGCGTCGAAGTAGACTCCATAAAGTGCAGATATGGCGCGGGATCTCCGCGCCCGTGAGCTTTGCTCGGGTGGTGGAATTGGTAGACACGCTGTCTTGAGGGGGCAGTGGCGAAAGCTGTGCGGGTTCGAATCCCGCCCCGAGCACCACGAATGAGGGCGTTCCGACGGCAGTTGGAGCGCCCATTTTTTGTTGACACCGTCCAGAACGTATTCGGATACTGCGGTCGGTTTCGACAAACGGAACAAGCTTTGCTCCTGAGCGAGGCTCGTGAAGTGGGTCGAAGACCTGTAATGGGGCGTTGCCCCATAGGCTGCATCCTTGCAAGCGAGGCAGAAAACATGGAAGACGGAATCACCATCGAGGCCGCCCCGGCCAAGAAGAAGCGGGCGACACGTAAGAAGAAGACGACCGCCAAGAAGAAGACGGTTCGTCGCAAGAAGAAGAAGACGACGGGCAAGAAGAAGAAGACCACGGCTCGTCGCAAGAAGAAGAAGACGACGGGCAAGAAGAAGAAGACCACGGCTCGTCGCAAGAAGAAGAAGACGGCGGGCAAGAAGAAGAAGACCACGGCTCGTCGCAAGAAGAAGAAGACGGCGGCGACCACGACCACCAAGAAGAAGAAAGCTCGTCGCAAGAAGAAGCGGACGACCGTCGCCAAATAGGCAGGTCTTCGCCAGAACGAGTAAGGGTGGCTATTTTTTAGCCACCCTTCTCTATTTCCAGGGAATTCTTGGGCCACGCCCGAACGTGGAGAATCTAGCGGCCGAGGCCGACCGCCTTTTCGTCCCCGTCATCGCCGGAAGGGACGTTGTAGCGCCACGTGACCCCGGCGTAGAGCGATGGCAGCGTCACGATGGCGTCGAGCGCGATCTCCTCGGTCTCCCACGAATAGAGCGTGAAGCTGGTCCCCACCTCGAAGCGGAAGTTCCCGAACAGAGGGCCGCTGACGCCACCGCCGTACATGAAGTAGACCGCGCTGACGTCGTCCACGGCGGGGAACTGATTGAGCACGCCGCCGAATCCGAGGATCACGAATGGCCTCGTCGGCCACTTCACCTCGCGACCGAGGTGGTAGATGATGTTTCCGCCGCCGCGGAAGACCTCGACGTCGCTCTCGTCGATTTCGCGCCGCGTGGAGTTCTCGTCGGTGTGGCCCAGCAGTTTGGCTTTGTTCAGCGAATAGGCTCCGAAGAGCTGCATCCCGAAGTTCTCGCCGAGATAGAAGCTGGCGCTCCCACCGATCGCAGGCCCAGCCTCGAGCTTCTTCGTGGGGGCGCGCAGAAATTCTTGTGATGTGCCGCTGAAGTCCACGATCTGGTTCGCGCCACGATCGAAGGTCTGATCGGGGTCCAGAATGTCCGGCAGGGACATGTACTCGGCGCCCCACAGATAGCCGCCGAAGAGGTTCAGATCGATGCGGATGATCTCGAAGAGTGGCTCAGAATCGATCTCCTCCTCCCGCAGGACCGGCTCTTCCGTAGAGTCGGCGGGCGCATCGTCGTCTTCTGGAGCCGGTGGGCTGGGTGCCTGCGCCCAGGCGACCGGCACCGAGCCGAGAAGGAACACGAAGAGGCTCAGGCGGAGGGGGGCGCAGAGGGCCCTCAAAACTGTCGAATTCATAGAACGGTCTCGAATGGCGGTGTGGGGTCGAGATGGAAAACGCCGGCGAGGGCCGCGGGCCCATCGCCCGGGGAAGCAGATCCGGCACAATTCAGCCGAGCGCGCGACGGCGAGAGCGGCGCGCCAGCCGCCCGTAAGTTACGCGATTCGGGGGTGATCTGTCCAGACCTCCGGCCCGCGCGCGATCTCCTAATATAGGTGGACCCTTCGCCCTGGCGAAGGAACGCCGGGGGCCTTAAGCTGCCGTTCTGACTGCGTTGACAGCCTTTTTCAGGCGGTGCTAGAGTACGCCTTTCGCTCGATACTCGCTCGCCGATCCGGTCGCCGGCCGCCGCGGGGCAGTCAGAGTCACATTCAACAGAGTCCAGGGACTTGGGAGGAGTGGAGCGCCGTGAAGTCTTATGCCCCCGCCGATATCAGAAATGTTGCCATCGTCGCTCACCAGGCAGCCGGGAAGACGACCCTTGCCGAAGCCATCCTCTTCCGGACCGGCGCCATCGGCCGCCAGGGCAGTGTCGACGAGGGCACCAGCAATCTCGACTATCATGCAAACGAGATCGAGCGGAAGACCTCCATCTACACGGCGTTGGGCGCCTGCGAGCACGAGAAGACCAAGTTCAATCTGGTGGACACTCCGGGTTTCGAGGACTTCCGCGGCGAAGTGATCGCAGCGCTCGGCGTCGTCGAGAGCGCGTTGTTGGTCGTCCGCTCCGATGGAGGCGTCGAGGTCGGCACGGCTGCACTGTGGCAGACCCTCGAGAAGTATGGACTCCCCGCGCTCCTGGTCGTCAGCAAGATGGACAAGGAGCACGCGGACTTCGGGTCGTGCATGGCGCAGATCAGGGACCAACTCTCGCCGAAGGCGGTACCGGTCCAGATTCCCATCGGGCAAGGGGACGGCTTCCACGGACTCATCGATGTCGCCACTGGCAAGGCCTACGACTACAAGAATCCGGGCGAAGCGGTCGAGATGGCGATTCCCAGCGAGATGCGAGCAGCCTACGAAGAGGCGCGCGAGGAGCTCCTGAACGCCGCGGCTGAGCACGACGATGCGCTCGTAGAGAAGTATCTCGACGAGGGAGACCTCAGCTACGACGAGATTCGTCTGGGCATCCAGATCGGCGTCCGAGACCGGAGTTTCTTCCCTGTCTGCGCGTGCAGCCCGATGAGCGGAATCGGGATGCGCGCCGTGCTGCACTTCATCAAGGAGTATCTGCCCTCGGCCGAGTCCACGACGGGGCTCCGTGCGTTGGCCGGCAAGGAGGAGACCACGCTGAGGATCGGCGCGGGCGCGCTGACCTGCGCGCGCGTCTTCAAGACCGCGCTCGAAAAGGACGCAGGTGACTTCTCGTACATTCGAGTGTTCGCGGGCAAGCTCGGAGGCGGCGACGAGCTGCACAATCACAACCGAAATCAACCCGAGCGGCTGAGCCAGCTCTTTGCCTTGGAGGGCAAGAATCGCGAGAAGATCGAGAGCATCGGCTGTGGGGACTTCGGCGCGGCAGTGAAGCTCAAGAACACCCATACTGGCGACACACTCGGGGACAAGAATCTCGACGCCGTTCTACCACCCTTCGCGTTTCCCGAGCCCAACAGCCGCGTCGCGCTGCGCCCTGCAAGGGACGGCGAAGACGACAAGCTCGCCCAGGGGATGCATCGGCTCAACGAAGAAGATCCCACCTTCGTCTTCAGCATGGATCCGCAGACCCACGAGCATGTTCTGCAGGGTCAGGGCGAGTTGCACTTCGACGTCCTGCTCGAGCGGCTGGAGAGGCGTTACAAGGTCGAAGTGACGCGTCACAAGCCGAAGATACCGTATCTGGAGACTCTGAAAAGCACGGTCGACATCGCGGCGCGGCACAAGAAACAGAGCGGCGGCCGCGGCCAGTTCGCGGACGTGAACCTCAAGTTCGAGCCCGTGTCGCGCGGAGCCGGTTTCGAATTCGTCAACGCCATCGTCGGCGGGGCGATTCCGGGCAAGTTCATTCCGGCGGTCGAGAAGGGGCTGATCGAGACCATGGGCAAGGGCCCGCTGGCCGGCTGTCGCGTCGTGGACATCAAGGTGACGCTCCACGACGGCGGCTTCCACGCGGTCGATTCCAGTGAGGCCGCATTCAAGATGGCGGCGTCGCTCGCCATGAGAGATGCGTTCAAGACGGCGAAGGTGGCCATGCTCGAACCCATCTACTCGATCGAAGTGAAATGCCCCGAAGAGGTCATGGGCGACGTGATGGGAGATCTCTCGTCGCGTCGCGGCCGCATCATGGGCAGCGAGCAAGTCGGGCATTTCTCCATCGTCAAGGCGGTCGTCCCGCTGTCGGAACTGTATCGCTACAGCACCAGTCTCCGTTCCATGACCCAAGGGCGTGGCACCCACACGCGGACGTTTGAGGGCTACGAGGAAGTTCCGTCGGATCTGATGCAGAAAATCATCGACGACGCCAAGAAGAACTCGCAAGAGGCATAGACGAAGGCGTCTTTGGAGGAAATCGTGTCCGGCCACTCGAAATGGGCGAACATCAAGCACCGCAAGGGTGCGCAGGACGCGAGACGCGCTAAAATCTTCACGCGCCTCGGCAAGGAAATCACCATCGCGGCGCGCGATGGCGGCGCCGACCTCTATTCGAACTCAAGCCTCCGCACGGCGATTTCCACCGCCCGCTCCAACAACATGCCCAACGACAAGATCGACCGGGCCATCAAGCGGGGGACCGGAGAACTGGAGGGCGCGCGGCTCGAAGAGATCACCTACGAGGGTTACGGACACGGCGGCGTGGCCATCCTGGTCCAGTGCGTCACGGACAATCTCAATCGAACAGCGGCCGACGTCCGCCACGCCTTCAACAAGAACGGGGGTAAGATGGGGCGCTCCGGGAGCGTTGGCTATCTATTCGAGACCAAGGGAATCATCACTGTCCGCGAAGAGACGGCCAACGAGAATCGAATCATGGAAGTCGTGATCGACGCCGGGGCGGAGAATGTCGAAACCCAGGACGGCGTGGTGCAGATCTCCACGCCTTCGGCCGCGTTCCACGCGGTGCTGAACATCCTCGAGGAGAACCAGATCGCCACCGAGTCGGCCGAACTCTCGCCGGTCGCGTCGACCACGATCCAGGTGACGGGCAAGGACGCCGAGGGCGTTCTGAAGCTGATCATGGCATTGGACGATCTCGACGACACCTCGAGGGTGAGCGCCAACTTCGAGATAGACGAAGAGGAACTGACCAGGCTCCAGGAAGCCCTGTGAAACTCGTCCTGGGCATCGACCCGGGCAGCCTGAACATGGGATATGGGTTGGTGCGCTCCAGCGGTTCGAAGCTGGAGCATGTCGCACACGGCTGCCTGCGCGCCTCCCGCGCCCTGGCGATCGCGGAGCGCCTCGCGAAGCTCCACGGCGAGTTGGAGCGAATCCTCGAGAGTTACTGTCCCGACGCGGTCGCCATCGAGAAGGTCTTCACGGCCAAGAACCCCAAGAGCGCCCTGATGCTGGGGCAGGCCCGTGGCGCCGTTCTCGTCGCCATCGGCAGAAGAAAGCTGCCCCTTGCCGAATATGCCCCGGCTGAAGTAAAGCTAGCGGTCGGTGGCCACGGCTCCTGTAGCAAGCAGCAGCTCGCCCGCATGGCCGAGCGCATCGTCGGCATCTCCCTCCAGGGCGAAAACAGCGATGCGTCCGACGCGCTGGCCATCGCAATTTGCCACGCCCAGGCGTTGAGTCGCGAGGAGTGGATCTCGCGCAGTCACCGAGCCTGAGCGACGAACTCCGGGGAGCGCCATTTGTACGCCTTCATCGCCGGCGAACTCATCGATCCGGGCCCGCCCACCGTGCTCGCCGTGGGGGGTGTCGGCTACGAGCTGCAGCTACCGCAGCGCGGTCGGGAGCGCTTGCCGCGCGTGGGCGAGCGCGTGCGGCTCTACACCCACTTCCAGGTGCGCGAAGACGAGCACACGTTGTACGGATTCTTGGACCCGCAGGAGCGGACCGTGTTCCGCTCCCTCCTCGGCGTGAGCGGCGTCGGACCGAAGGTGGCCCTGGCCATCGTCGGCGATCCGATCGCCGAGAGCATCCTGCGTGGCATCGCCGCGGGGGACGTGGCCGCCCTCCTGAAGGTGAAGGGAGTGGGGCGGAGAACGGCGGAGCGCATCGTGCTCGAGCTCAAAGACCGAGCCCTCCCCTGGATGGCCGGACTGCCCGGGCGTCCCGTCGACGAAACTGACGATGCCACCCTGGCCCTCATCGGTTTGGGGCTCAGCCCCGAAAAGGCTAGAGCACTGCTCGCGCAGATTCCTGCCGAGGAGCGCGCGAAGAAGGGCGTCGAAGAGGTCGTCCGTCTCGCGCTCAAGCAATCTCAGGCGCAGGCCTGATCCAGGCCCCCGCCTACCGAGGAGTCTTTCGTGGAAGAGCAAATGCAGCCCGCGCGCCGTTGGACCCAGGGCGCGGCCGATCCGGCGGCCGGTGACGACGCGCGCGACGAGACGAACCTGCGGCCGCAGATGCTCGCGGAATTCATCGGCCAGGAACGAATCAAGACGCAGTTGGCGCTCTTCGTCGAGGCCGCGCGACAACGCGGCGAGGCGCTGGATCACGTGCTGTTCCACGGTCCGCCCGGTCTTGGCAAGACGACACTCGCCAGCATCATCGCGCGCGAGATGGGCGTGGAACTCCGCGTGACGAGTGGCCCGGCCTTTCAGAGCCCCGCCGAACTCGTCTCGATCCTCGCCTGCGATGACAAGAACTACTGCCTCTTCATCGACGAGATCCACCGGCTGTCGCGCATCGTCGAGGAGCATCTGTATCCGGCGATGGAGGATTTTCAGGTCGAGCTGGTCGTCGACAAGGGACCGTCGGCGCGCCGCTACCAGTTGAAGCTCGAGCCGTTCACTCTGGTCGGGGCGACCACGCGCGCCGGCATGATCACACCCGCGATGCGCAGCCGTTTCGGCATCGTCCTTCACCTCGATTTCTATCCGCCCGAGGATCTCAGGATCATCGTCACTCGCAGCGCCAAACTGCTCGGCGTGGCACTGACGAGCGAGGGCGCGGACGAGATCGCCCGGCGCAGTCGTGGAACACCGCGTGTCGCCAACCGGCTGCTGCGGCGTGTGCGTGACTTCGCTCAGGTCAAGGGCGATGGCGACGTCGATCGCGAGATGGCACGCCGCGCCCTGGCGCTATTGGAGGTCGACGAGCTGGGGCTCGAGTCCCTCGACCGGAACTATCTGCGCTGTCTGATCGACTCGTTCGACGGTGGCCCCGTCGGTCTGTCGACTCTCGCCGTGGCGTTGGGGGAGGAGACCGACACCTTGGAGGATGTCGTCGAGCCCTATCTCATCCAGGCCGCCCTGGTACAGCGGACGCCGCGCGGGCGCGTGGCGACCCGCCATGGCTACGCCCATCTGCAGCGGGAAATCCCCAGGCGGGCCGGCGCGGAGGGCGACTCGTTGTTTTGAGCGACGACCGTCTCGCCCGCTACGACTACGCGCTCGGCCCCGAAAGTATCGCCCAGCGGCCGCTGCCGCGGCGCGCCGACGCGCGCCTGTTGTGCTGGGAGCGAGACGGCAGCTTTACGGATCGGCGGATCGGCGATCTCCCAGGACGCCTTCGGCCCAGGGATCTCGTCATTCTCAACGACAGCAGGGTTCTCCCCGCGCGTCTCTTCGGACGCGGCGCCGGCGGCTCGAAGCTGGAAATCCTCTTGCTTCGCCCGGCAGATCCAGAGCCTGGGTGGTGGGCTCTCTGCAAGCCGGGCCGCAAAATGCAGCCGGGAAGCGAGTTTCTCGTGGAGGGCGGGAGTAGGATTCGCGTCGTCGCCAAGCGCGAGGACGGCGCCCGCCGCGTCGAGCGTGTCGGCGACGGCAGTTTCGAACAGCTCGCCAGCGAGTTCGGCCACATGCCTCTGCCTCCCTACATCCGGCGGCCCGACGAGGAAAGCGATCGTGAGCGCTATCAGACCGTCTACGCGGAGCATCTGGGCTCAGTCGCTGCGCCCACCGCCGGCCTCCATGTGGACGAAGAGCTGCTCGTCGCGATCCGCGAGCGGGGTGCTACGGTTCAGACCGTCACCCTCCATGTCGGACTCGACACCTTTCGGCCACTCGAGGAGGCGCAACTCGCGAGTGGGCGCCTCCACGGCGAGCGCTTCCGCGTCGCGGTCGCCGCGATGCAGGCGCTGAGCACGGCGCGCGCTACGGGCGGCAGGATCATTGCCTGGGGGAGCACGACCTGCCGTGTCCTGGAGAGTCTGCCCGATCGCCTTCCCGAGGCAATGGAAGGGGAGACGACTCTCTTCATCCGTCCCGGGCATCCTTTTCGCTTTGTCGACGTCCTGGTGACGAACTTTCATCTGCCGCGCAGTTCGCTCTTGATGATGGTCGATGCATTCGCCGGCGATCGTTGGCGCAGCGCCTACGAGCACGCGCTCACAGCCGGCTATCGCTTCTACAGCTACGGCGACGCCAACTGGATCGAGGGTTCGCCATGAGCGGCCTCCGCTTCGAGCTCCTTGCGCAGGACGGTACCGCGCGGCGCGGACGGCTTCACAGCGACCATGGTAGCGTCGAGACGCCCGTCTTCATGCCCGTCGGCACGCAGGCGACGGTGAAGGGAATGACGGTCCAAGCGCTGCGTGAGACGGGCTCGTCGATGATCCTCGGGAACACATACCATCTCTATCTGAGGCCCGGCCACGAGCGGATCGCGAGCCTGGGCGGGCTCCACGAGTTCTGTGGATTCAAGGGTCCCATGCTCACCGACAGCGGCGGCTTCCAGGTCTTCTCGCTGGCCAAGCTGCGCCGCATGGACGAGGACGGCGTCGATTTCCAGAGCCATCTCGACGGCTCTTCGCATCGCTTCACGCCGGAACTCTCCATGGATATCCAGGCGGCCCTCGGCGCGGACATCGTCATGGCCTTCGACCACTGCCCCGAGTTGCCGTCGCAGCCCGAGGCGATCCGTGCCGCGGTCGATCGCACTCTCCATTGGACCCGGCGCTGCGCCGAGCGGTTCGGTACGCGGCGCCGCCATGCGCGCGGGCACGAACAGGCCTTGTTCGGAATCGTCCAGGGCGGACTCGACCCGGACGAGCGCCAGCGCTGCGCCCGTGAACTGGTCGCCCTCGACCTGCCCGGCTATGCCATCGGCGGGCTCAGCGTCGGGGAATCGAAGGCCGACATGCACCGGGTCGCGGCGCTGACGGCGGCATTCCTACCCCCGGACCGGCCGCGCTATCTCATGGGTGTTGGTTTCCCCGAGGACATCCTCGCCGCCGTGTGCGATGGCGTCGACATGTTCGACTGTGTCCTGCCGACGCGCATGGCGCGAACGGCCTGTCTGCTCAGCGCGGACGGGAGGCTGGTCATGCGAAACGCTCGCTTCGCCGATGACGATCGCCCCGTCGAAGCCGACTGCGACTGCTACACATGCACCCACCACAGCCGGGCGTATCTGCGCCATCTGTTCATGGCCAACGAGATTCTGGCCCTCGTCCTGGGAACTACGCACAACCTGCGCTTCTATCAGCGGCTCATGCAGGGCATCCGCGACGCCATCGAGCGTGGCGCGTTCACGGAATTTCGGGCGGCCTTCGAGGGGCGATTCCTGGCCGGCGGCGGGCGCGCGGAGTAGCACTGTACCCTGTCTCCATCGCGCGGCGGGAGCTGTTGGTTGCTGCCGCCCCGACGCGCGCGTATCCTGCCATCGTTCGACGACCGAGACCTCCCCAGATGCCCGAACGGAGCGCCCGCAACAATGCAGGGATATTCGCAATACCTGGCCTTTTCACCGCCTCAGCCCGGGGCCCAGCAGAATCCACTCGGGTTCATGGTGCCGCTGGGACTCATGCTGGCCATCTTCTGGTTCTTGATCCTCCGCCCGCAGCAGAAGAAGCAGAAGAATCATCAGCGCATGATCGACGCCCTGGCCAAGGGGGACCGCATCCTCACCAGTGGTGGCCTCTATGCCGACGTGCTCAACGTGAAGGACGACATGATCGTCGCGACGATCGCTGACGGGGTGAAGATCGAATTGGCGAAGCACAGCGTGACGGCGCTCGTGAAGGCGCGCGGGAAATAGCATGACGGACGAGCTCGAAATCCTCGTCTACGGGAATCCTGAGCTCCGCAAGAAGAGTGTTCCCGTCGTCAGTTTCGACGACGATCTGACCCGGCTCGTGCATTCCATGATGGCGGCGATGCGGCGCGAGAACGGAATCGGACTCGCCGCGGCTCAAGTTGGCGTGCATCGTCGCATCATCATCGCGCATCCCGGCGGCCGGCATGGTGCGCAGCCACTGGCCTTCGTGAATCCCGAGTTCATCGCCACGGCGTCGGAGCGCTGCAGCTTCGAAGAGGGCTGCCTCAGCCTTCCCGGCATCACAGCGAAGGTCGACCGGCCCGTGGGCGTGCGCGTCCGCTACCAGGACCCGACGGGCCAGGAGAGGCAGCTCGATGACGACGATCTCCTGGCGCGAATTCTCCAACACGAACACGACCACCTCTCCGGCATCCTCTTCGTCGACCATCTCTCGTTGCTGCGGCGAAAACTCATCGCGAAGAAACTCAAGACCCTTGCGAAGCGCGGAGCTGCGGCTGCCGCGCTCGATTGACCCCGATGCGCCTCGCCTTCCTCGGCACTCCCGAGTTCGCGCTCCCCAGCCTCCGCCTACTCCACGAGGCAGGGCACGAGATCGCGCTGGTGCTCAGCCAACCCGATCGACCGCGCGGACGGGGCCTGAAGCTGCAAGCCTCACCGGTCCGCGGGCTGGCCATGGAATTGGGCCTGCCCAACGCGGCCCTCGCCAAGGGTCAGCGCCAGGAGATCTACACGCGCCTTCTTGGCCTCGGGCTGGACGCCGTCATCGTCGTGGCCTTCGGGCACATCCTGCGCGAACCCATCCTGAGCGGAACTCCATACGGGTGCATCAACGTGCATGCGTCGCTCCTGCCGCGCTGGCGTGGCCCCGCGCCGATTCATCGCGCACTCATGGCCGGCGATACGCGCACGGGCGTCTCCATCATGCGGCTGGACGCCGGCGTGGATACTGGACCCGTCTATCTGCGACGTGAGACGCCGATCGACCCGCTGGAGCGGTCGTCACAGCTGCACGATCGACTCGCGAAACTCGGGGCGGAACTCCTGCTCGCGACGCTCGATCGCATCGTGCAAGAGACGCTGCTTCCAGAGGACCAGACACACGAGGAGGCGCGACACGCGCCGTTGTTGGTGAAAGAGGAAGGAAGCGCGCGTTTCGATCGCCCCGCTCTCGACGTACACAACCGCGTGCGCGCCCTGCAGCCGTGGCCCTCCGTGACCGTGTTGCACGGCGAACACCGTCTCAAGCTGTTGCGCGGCCATGTCATCGAGCCGGACGGCGGGATCGGGTGGACCCCGAGCAGTGTCCCGGGAGAAGTGCTGCGCGTCGATGCGCAGGGCCTCGCGATCGCCTGTGCGCAGAGTGTCTATCTGCTGGAGGAACTCCAGCCCGAGGCGAAGGGTCCCATGGCCGCCGCCGCCTACGCGCGCGGCGCCGGGGTCACGGCCGGAGAGCGACTGCTTCCATTGCCCGGATTCCGCGAGATCGTTGCATGAACGATCGTGGCGGCGAGAGGGCTTCGCGCGTCCAGCTCGATCCCGTGCGCGCTTCGGCGGGGCGCATCCTGTTGCGCTGGAAGCGCGGTCATCAGACGATCGAGGAACTGCTCGAGCACGAGACCGGCGAGACGCAACTCGATCACAAGGCGCGTTCCCGTCTGCGCGAGTTGCTGTTCGGCTGCATGCACCTCCTCGGCCGACACGAGTTCGTGTTGCGCCGCCACGCGCGGCGTGGCGCGAAGATGCCGGACGCCGCCTGGGTGTGCCTGGTCCTGGCGCTCCAGGAGATCGAGGAGATGAGAACACCGGATCACGCCGCTGTGGATCAGGCCGTGCTGCTGTGCAGACGGCTCGGTGCGCCCCACGCGGCGCGCTTCGTCAACGGTCTCCTGCGCACGGCCCTGCGGGAGGGCCTCTCGAAGGGGCTGCCGGACGCGGAGCTTGACCCAATCGGCCATGCCATTCACGCCCTGAGCCATCCCGAGTGGATCGTGCGCCGCTGGGCCACGGCCCTCGGGCCGGCAGAAATGCTGCGCCTGTGTGCGACCAACAACCGCAGGCCGGATCTCGTCCTGCGATGCTCGCCCGGCCGACGCGACGCGGTGGGCGCGCAACTCACGCGGCTCGCGATCGAGTGGGAGGCGACACGAGCCCCCGACGGGCTTCGCCTGGTGAGTCGGCTGCCCGTGCCGGACCTCCTCTTCGAACTTGGCGAGAGTGCCGCCGTTCAGGACGAGGCCGCGCAGTGTGTGGCGCCGCTCCTCGCGATGAAATCACCCGCTCTCGTGGTCGATCTCTGCGCGGCACCCGGGGGCAAGAGCTGCCATCTGGCGCAACTCCTGCCAAACGCGCGCATCGTCGCCATGGATGCCTCGGCGGCGCGCTTGGCGCGGGTTGCCGCCAACGCGCAGCGCCTCCGGCTGCCCAACGTGGAAACCGTCGTGGCCGACGCTCGCCGGCCGCCGCTGTTGCCGTCGAGCGTCGACGCGATTCTGCTGGACGCGCCGTGTCTGGGAACCGGCGTCATGGCGCGCCGTCACGATTTGCGCTGGCGCCGTCGCGAGGCGGATCTCCAGGGTCTCACGCTGCTCCAGCGGCAGCTTCTGGATGCCGCCGCTGCGCTGCTGAAGCCTGGGGCCATGCTCGTATACGCCACATGCTCCCTCGAACCCGAGGAGAACGAGCGCATCGTCGAGGGCGCACTCGAGCGGCATCCTGAACTCGAGGAGATCGCGGCCGACGACGCGGAGATCGGCATGGACACGAGGCCGGATGTATCGTTCTTTGACGGCGGCCGGCTGCGGATCTGGCCGCAGCGCCACGGCTGCGACGGAGCGTTCGCGGCGCGCCTGCGCAGGCGCGCCTGATGGCCGCCCGACCGCGCAAAAGGACCGACCCATGAGTCTTCGCCGCCTGTTGATCATCGCGCTATTCACACTCGTGGCATTCGGCGGCGGTGTGTTGCTCGCCGACGTGTATCTCATGCCCTGGATCGTCCATCGCCAGTCGGAGGTCTTGGTCCCCACACTCGTGGGAGAGAGTTTCGAGGATGCCGAGCGGCAGGCCGAGCGTCTCGGACTGAGCGTGGTCGTCGGCGATGAGATCTTTCACGACGAGCTGCCGGCCGGGACGGTGCTCGAACAGCATCCACGACCGCTCGTCTCGGTGCGCCAGGGACGTCCGATCCGCATCGTGTTGAGCAAGGGTGAACGGCTCGTCGTCGTCCCCGATCTCACGGCGATGAGTCTGCGCCAGAGCGAACTCAGTCTCACGCGTCTCGGTTTGAAGGTGGGTCGCATCGCGCGCAGCTACGATCCAGGCGGCGTCCTCGGCGTCGTCGCCCAACGCCCGCCTCCGGGCGCCGAACTGCTAGGCGGAGATGCGGTCTCGGTGCTGGTGCGGGAGGGGCACGACCGGAGTCATCATCTGATGCCCGATCTCGTCGGCCGTTCGTTGACGCGCGTCAGCGACGAATTGATGCGCGCGGGTTTCGAACTGCGGCGCGTGACCTATCGATCCGATGGGGATGCCTTCCCCGGTACCATTCTCGATCAGTGGCCGCCGGCAGGATTCCGCGTGCCGACCGGAGGTGGAATTGAGCTGGTGGCAGCGAGCCGGGGCTGAGAGCGGGGGAGTGGCGATCGCGCCCTCGATCCTCTCGGCCGATGCCGGCAGACTCTCCGAAGAATGCGCAGCGGTCGCCGCGGCGGGAGCGGATCTCCTCCATGTCGACATCATGGATGGCCACTTCGTTCCAAATCTCACGTTCGGGCCGCATGTCGTGAAGAGCCTGGGGCGGGACTGCGAACTTCTGCAAGATTGTCATCTCATGGTGACGGCGCCCCAGGACTACGCTCCGGCGTTCATGAAGGCGGGCGCCGGATGCGTCAGCTTCCACTACGAGGTGGACCTCGACCACGGAGCTCTATTGCGCCAGATCCGCGAGGTGGGCACAAGGTCCGGGCTCGCGGTGAACCCATCGACGCCCCTGGATGATCGTCTGCGGCGGCTTCTGCCCGAGTGTGACCTCTTCCTCGTCATGAGCGTGCATCCGGGATTCTCCGGGCAGAGATTCGACGAACGCGCGCTGGCGAAGCTGGAGACGCTCGCCCGCTGGCGCGAAACCGACGGCCTCGATTTCGTCTTGGAGGTCGACGGGGGCATCGATGCGGAAACCGCACCGCGGGCGCGGGCCGCCGGGGCGCAGATCCTCGTCTCCGGCTCGACCCTCTTTAGAAGCGACGATTACGCTGCGACGGTTTCCGTCTTGCGCGGATAGTCCGAACGCGGCGTCCGAGAGCGCCTAAGCTGCGCCATAGCATTACTTTGCGCCTCCTTGCGGGGCTCGGGCTCCTCTGTTATCGTGCTACGCTGATTCTTCGCGCCCGGGCCGTACCGGGGCGGATTCGCGCCATTACTGCCGCATTCGTGCGTTCTCGCCATCCTCGCTCGGGTTTTGGGCTCGGTTTTCAGCCCTCGTGAGGCGGGCCGGCGTGCCGAATTGCGCATGACGAGCGGGGCCAGCGAGCCCCGATCGAGGATCGATGTTCCAGGACCTGCAGGAACGACTCGAAGGCACGTTCCGGGCTCTGTCGGGCAAGGCCCGCGTGAGCGAAGAGAACGTGTCGGAGGCCGTGCGCGAGATCCGGCGGGCGCTGCTCGCCGCCGACGTCGAGATCTCGGTCGCCCGGGCCTTCGTCGATCGCGTCAAGGAGCGTGCGCTCGGCCAGGATGTCCTCTCGGGCATCGCCCCCGGGCAACAGCTCGTCAAGATCGTCCACGAAGAGCTCGTCGCGTTGCTCGGGCAGGCTGCCAGCGGTCTTGAGCTCGAGGGCCAGCCACCCGTGACCATTCTGGTCATGGGTCTGCAGGGCTCCGGCAAGACGACTTTTTGCGCGAAGCTCGCAAAACATCTCGCGGCGACGGGCAGACGCCCGATGCTCGCCGCCTGCGATCTGCAGCGCCCTGCCGCCATCGATCAGCTCGAGATCCTCGCCAAAGAGATCGCTGTCCCCGTTCACAGCCGGCGCGACACGCGCGACGTCGTGTCCGTCGCCAACGCTGCGAAGGCGGCGGCGCGCGAGGCTGGCCGTGACATCCTGATCGTCGACACTGCGGGTCGTCTCCAGGTCGACGCCGAGCTCATGGCGCAACTCGCGGATCTGGAGCGCGAGCTGCAGCCACGCGAACGCCTCCTCGTCGTCGACGCGATGACGGGTCAAGAGGCCGTCGCGATCGCCAGGAGCTTCGACGAAAAGATCGGCGTCACCGGATTCGTGCTGACGAAACTCGACGGCGATGCCCGCGGCGGAGCCGCACTTTCTCTGGTGGAGGTGACGGGCAAACCCATCAAGTTCGCCGGCGTGGGCGAGAAAGTGGACGATCTGGACGTCTTCCACCCCGATCGCGTCGCAGGACGCATCCTGGGCATGGGAGACGTGCTCTCCCTCGTGGAGAAGGCCCAGGAGAACATGGATGAAGAGAAGGCCCTCAAGCTGGAGGAGAGAATCCGCAGGGCGGAATTCAGCTTGGAGGACTTTCTGGATCAGCTGCGGCAGATCAAGCGCCTGGGCTCGCTCAAGAGCGTCCTCGGCATGATGCCGGGGATGAACAGCAAGATGCTCAAGTCGGCGAATGTCGACGATCGGCAGTTGTCCCGCACCGAAGCGATCATCTGTTCGATGACGGTGCGTGAAAGGCAGCAGCCTCAGCTCCTGAACGGGAGCCGTCGCAAGCGAATCGCGAGGGGGAGCGGCACGACGCTCACCGATGTGAACCGCCTGCTCAAGCAGTATCGAGACATGAAGAAACTCATGAAAACCCTGTCCAAGCCGGGAGCGATGGATCGATTCAGCCAGGCACTCATGCCGCAGCGCTGATGCCTTCGTCGACCGGTAAGCTCTGGAGGTAAGGTCGCAGTGGCCACCACAATTCGATTGACCCGCACGGGTCGCAAGCAGGCTCCGGCATATCGGCTGGTCGTCATCGACTCGCGCGAGCGCCGCGATGGTGCGTACATCGATAATCTCGGCGTCTACAATCCCATGCCAACCGAATATCAGTGCGAGATCGACAGCACTCGTGCCATCGACTGGCTCGACAAGGGTGCGACGATGAGCAGCACGGCACGGAGTCTCCTGCGCAACGAAGGCATTCTCCATCGCTGGCATCTGAGCAAGCAGGGGTTGGACGATGGTGCCATTGACACGGCGGTGGAAGAGTTCCGCAAGCGCCGCTTGGCTGAGCGCGAGAAGCGCGCCACGAAACGCAGCGAGGCGAGCGCCGCGAAATTGAAGGCCGAGGCGGATGCCGCCAAGGCGAAGGCCAAAGAGGAAGCTGCCGTCGCCAAGGCGAAGGCCGAGGAGGAGTCCGCGGCCGCGGCAGCAGCAGCAGCGCCCGAGGTTGAAGAAGCGCCAGCCGAAGAGGCGAGTGCGGTGCCGGCCGAGGCGACGAAGGTCGAAGAGCCCGCCGACGAGGCGCCCGAGACGAAGGAACCGGAGGCCTGATGAAAGCTCTGGTCGAGACAATCGTGCGCGGTTTGGTCGATCATCCCGACGAAGTCCAGATCGATGAGGATCGGCGCGGGCGCTACCTGACCTTCCACGTCCGGGTCCGTGAAGAGGACAGGGGTCATGTGATCGGACGCGGCGGGTCGACGGCGAGCGCCCTGCGCACTCTGCTGAATGGGCTCGGGCAACGGGATCGCTTGGAAGTTTCGGTCGAGATTCCCGACTGAGAAGCGAGTCGAGGGCTCGAAGCATGTTCGTCGTGATGGCCGAAGTCGTGCGTGCCGTCGGTCTGCGCGGCGAGATCAAGCTGAGCCTCTCGGGAGACTTCGACGAAACGGTCTTGAACAGCCGCTTCGCGCGCCTTTGTGGCGTCGGCGGCGAGTTGACGGAGATCAGGCTCGAGCGCTCGCGGTGGAAAGGGGCAACCCTCGTCGTGAAGTTCGAGCACATCGAAGGTCGCGCCGCCGCCGAGGCGACGGTGGGATGTTCCGTGGGATTTCGGGAGGAAGATTATGACGATCCCGAATTCCCGAGGCCGAGTGAGCCCATGCCCTTCGTCTACGACGGCCTGAGAGTCGAGTCGACGGAGGGTGTGTTCATCGGCACGGTGAGTGAGGTGCTGGTCCTCCCGGCCAGTCTCGTGCTCCGCGTGAGGGACGGGGAGAGGGAGTCGTTGATTCCCGTCATCCCCCCAGTGATGCGTGAGCTGGATCGGCAGGGGGGTGTCGTGCGCATTCACCTCTTGGAGGGTCTGCTCGACCAGGATGTCGAGCCCAGTTGAGGCAGGCTGCCATGCGGATCGACCTGCTGACGCTCTTTCCCGAACTCTGCCAGGTGGCACTGAGCACGGGGGTGATCGGCAGGTCTGTCGCGAGCGGGAAGATCCGTGCCGTGGTCACGGACTTTCGGCAGTTCGCTCACGGCCGGCACGGCAGCGTCGACGACACGCCGTACGGAGGCGGCCCTGGGATGTTGTTGCGTCCCGAGCCCGTCGTGGCGGCGGTCGAGAGCGTGATGAGCGATTCGGCAGCCGTGGTCTTGACCACGCCGGCCGGCGAACCGTTCACGCAGAGGACGGCTCAGGAGCTCGCACGGCGCGAGCATCTGATCTTTCTCTGCGGGCGCTACAAGGGATTCGACGAGCGCGTGCGCGAACTCGTCGTCACCCACGAGTTCTCCATCGGGGACTATGTTCTCTCCGGCGGTGAGCTTCCGGCGCTGGTCATGGCCGACGCCATCGTTCGCAGGATTCCGGGGACCCTCGGGAATCTGGACTCTGCGGACAGCGACAGTTTCAGCGCGGGCCGTGGTGGTGGCCTCGATGCCGCCCATTACACGCGTCCGCCAGAGTATCGTGGGCTACGCGTGCCTGAAGTTCTCCTCTCGGGGGACCACGGCGCGGTAGCGGAGTTCGAAGAGCGAAGCAGTCACGGGCGCACCGAGCACCGTCGTCCTGATCTTCGCGCGGCACAGTCGAGTCCGAGGAAGGAAGAGCCATGAACGTCATGGACCAGATTCGCAACGAGGGCCTGAAGTCCGAGATTCCGGAGTTCGAAATCGGGGACACCGTGAAGGTCTATGTCCGCGTGGTCGAGGGCGAGAAGACACGTAACCAGATCTTCGAGGGTGTCGTCATCGATGAGAAGGGATCGGCCATCGACCGCGCCTTCACGGTGCGCAAGCTCACGCAGGGCGTCGCGGTCGAGCGCGTCTTTCCGCTGCACTCGCCCAACGTCCAGAAGCTCGAGGTCGTCAAGAAGGGCCGGGTGCGGCGGGCACGTCTCAACTATCTGCGCGGGCGCACCGGTAAGGCCGCGCGCATCGCGGAACGGCGCACGGCCAAGCCCACCAAAAAAGGCTAGCGGCGTTGCGCTCTCGCGGCGCGCGATTCGATGACCGTCTGCGCCGGCTCTATCAGTCGGAGAAGCTCGCGGGCGTCGACGAGGTCGGCAGGGGTTGCCTCGCCGGCCCGGTTGTCGTCGCCGCCGTGATCCTTCCTCCCGGCTGTCATCTGCCGGGCGTCAGAGATTCGAAGAAGCTCTCCGCCGCGCGGCGCGAGGGGGAATTCGACATCATTCGAGCGGCCGCCCTGTGTTGGGCGGCCGTCTGCGTCTCGGTCGAGGAGATCGATCGGCACAACATCCTTAGGGCCTCTCTCCTGGGCATGACGCGTGCGCTGCGGCGCCTGCGCGTTCCGCCCCAGGGGGCGCTCATCGATGGCCATCTTCTGCCGCCTGGGCTTCCTTGCCCGGGTCGCGCCTTCGTGCGCGGCGACGATCGCAGCCAGAGCGTTGCCGCGGCGAGCATCCTGGCGAAGGTCGCACGCGACCGGCTGATGCGAGCTTGGGACCGTCGCTTCCCCGGTTACGGCTGGGCGCATAATGTCGGCTATCCGACCGCCGAGCATCTGCGCGCGCTCGGCGAACTCGGTCCCACGGCGATGCACCGGCAGAGCTTCGCCCCCGTGCGGAGGGCGGCGCTTCAGTCGAGAATGGAATTCTAGCTCCCAGTCTGGATCCCGAGCGTTGAATGCCGGAGAGTCGGCGCCCCGACGAGGGCGCCACGCCGAGGCGATCGCAGCCTCGTTTCTGCAGCTGAACGGACTCTGTATTCTCGCGCGCAACCGTCGCGCCTGCGGCGGCGAGATCGATCTGATCGCCCGGGATGGGCCCACACTCGTCTTCGTCGAAGTCCGCATGAGAGCAGTCGGCGCCTGGGTTTCGGCGGCGCTCTCCATCGACCCTTCCAAGCGCGCTCGACTGCGCGCCTGCGCACGCGCGCTGGCGCGGCGGGAGGAATTCAACTGGCCTGGAAGGCAGTTGCGCTTCGATGTCGTCTGTGTCGAGCCCGGCAGGGGCACTCTGAGGCTCGATCATCTCCGCCAGGTGCGGATTTGACCTGCGAGGCGCGCAGTCGGTAGATTCTGTGCACCCCGTCGACGGCGGACAACCCTGAGATCCCTCCATGAATAGACGATCACTCCTGCGCATCATTCGATCCGGCCGGTCGTCGCTGGTCGTCGTCTACCTGAGCGTTCTCTGCCCTCGAGCGTCGGCCGAGCCGGCGGAGGGCCGCGTCGGGCCGGACGGCATCCCATGGCCGCCGGGCGAGAGCATCGAAAAAGCCGGCGCCGAGAGCCGCGTGCGCTGGCTCTTCCGCCCCGACCAGCCCGTGCCCGCCGAAGCGGCCCTGGGAGACGACGAACGGATTCTCCGCGTCGCGACGCTGGCGCGCTTTGGCAATCTGTGGATCCTCGAGGCTGACCCCGCCGACGCGGCGCAGGTGGAATCCACGTGGTCTGCACTCGGAAACCTACGCCGGGATGTCTCGGGGACGCCGGCGCTCAAGCGGACGACGGCGCTCGTGGGAGCCAGCACGCTCTGGAACGCGTCCGATCTCAAGGGGAATCGCTTCGGAACCGTGGCGATCCTCGACTCGGGCTGCGACACCGCCCACGACGATCTCGGCGACCCCGACAGCGACAACGCCGACAACCCACCACAGGCGGCCGGCGATGCGGACGACTGGGTCGACGCCGCGAAGGACGGTCATCCCATCGACGCCGAGATCCGCGTCGTGGGGTGGCACGACGTGAGCGATGACATGCCGGGCTCGGCGGGTCCGTACGACTACGAGCGACATGGGACCGCGCTTGCCGGGGTCGCGTTCGGCGGCGGCGAGGTGGATCCCGACTACCGCGGCGTGGCGCCAGAGGGGCGCTTCGTCGTCATCAAGACCTACAACTTCGAAGGCGTCTGGCAACATTGGGCCAGCGATCTACTCTTGGGGATCGATTGGTTGCTGACCCACCATCGGGCGCTGCGGGTACGTGCGGCCCTGATCGCGACCAATTGGGACGAAGATCTCGAGATTTCCGCGGCGGTCGAGCAATTGCTGGACGCCGGCATCGCAGTGATCGCCGCGGCCGGCAACGAGGGCCGCGACGGTCTCGGCTGGCCAGCCGTCATCGAGGACGTCATCACAGTCGGCGCGACGGACGCCACTGGCCGCATCGCGAGCTATTCCAACAGGAGCGAGCCCGGGTACTACCGCGTCGATCTGGTCGCGCCGGGTGGGAGTCTGCTGACTCCGGACGGCGGTACTGTCGCTCCTGACAACGAGCCGAACGACAGTTACCGCGGTCGCGTCGGCACGAGTATCGCCGCCGCCCACGT
>Ga0214472_10001083_pt1 | contig 31371 bp, 28 predicted proteins | sample RVTome_6_FD_207662 | JGI IMG/M metagenome (GOLD analysis project Ga0214472, IMG submission 207662) | Soil microbial communities from uranium-contaminated site in the Upper Colorado River Basin, Wyoming, United States - RVT140D175 | ecosystem: Environmental > Terrestrial > Soil > Contaminated >...
AAAGACGGCGGGATCAGCGGGCCGCTATGACCGACACGAAGAAGCCCGAGGAGACGCGCGTTGTCCTGCCGGTCGACCCGACGCGGCGGACGGAGATCGACAAGCAGCGCGTGCCGATGTCGGCGCGACCGTATCGTCTCTTGGCCCTCGTCAAGCAGGACGCGGTCGTCAGGGTCCAGAAGGAGCCCGACGACACGGTCATGACCTGGCCGCACCTCCTCTCGATCGAGTTCCTCGCGGCGGGCGTGATGAGCGTCTTCCTGCTCCTCATGGGCCTTATCATCAACGCCCCCCTGGAGGAGCTGGCCAACGGCAATGTCACCCCGCCGGTGGCCAAGGCGCCGTGGTACTTCCTGGGTCTGCAGGAGCTGCTCAACTACTTCCACCCGACGGTTGCCGGGGTCATGGTCCCGGCGTTCGTGCTGGTGGGGGCGGCCCTGGTCCCGTATGTCGACCGCGGCAACATCGACGCCCACCACCCCTCCGAGCGCAAGACCGCGATCGTCCTGTTCACGCTCTTCTGCATCCTGGGCCTCACCGTGACCTTCATCGGGATCTTCTTCCGGGGCCCCGGCTACAGCTTCGTCATCCCGTACCTGCCGTTCTTCGAGAACAGCACGAACGGGCTCCACTTCGCCCTGTGAGCCGAGCGCGAGGGACGTCCGACCACCGATGAGCAACTACCACGTCGAGCCCGTCGACAGGCCCCAGGCGCTGGCCACGGAGGCGCTCAAGAGCCTCCGCAACCACCCCGTCCAGGGGATGTCCCGGCGCCGCCTCCTGCGGGTCTCGCTGGGCGGCGGCATCGGCCTCTTCCTGGCCGAGATGACCGGCGGCTTCATCGCCCTCTTCTGGCCGAACCTGGAGGGCGGCTTCGGCGACGCCCACCTCCGGATCGGCACGCTCGAGGACGTGAAGCTCCAGAACTCGACATTGCCCATTGCCTCGGGCTTTCCGTCGTACTTCCCCGACGCCCGGGCGTTCATCGTCCTCGTCGACCCGGCCCGCCAGGAATTCGCGCCAGGAGAGGACCCGCAGGGCGACGGGACCGCGCTCAATGTCCGGGCCCTCTACCAGCGCTGCCCGCATCTCGGCTGCAAGCCCAATCCATGCCTCAAGAACTTCTGGCTGGAGTGCCCCTGCCACGGCTCGCGGTACGACCGGCTGGGGATCAAGGCCGCCGGCCTTGCCTACGGCCCGGCACCCCGCGGGATGGATCGCTTTGCCGTCACCGTCGAGGCCGACGGAACGCTCTTCCTGAACACCTCGAAGATCACCCTCGGCCCGCTCCCGGTCGCGGTGGGCCAGCCGGGGATCATCCCCCCGAAGAGCCCGACGGGCTGCATCTAGTCCCCGATCCTTGACCACCCACCGAGGAGCCCGATGACGGACCAGTCCGGCCGCGAGCCCGAGCAGCGTCTCCCGGCCCGCCGCCCGCCGAGCGAGGCGGCGCCGGCGGCGCGCTTCTCGGCGCCCGAATCGGCCCATCCGCCCCAGCTCAGCCCGGAGCGGGCGGCGAAGATCGTCAGCCAGTCCGCCAGCGCCCGCTGGGTCGGCTTCCTCGTCGTGTGCGTGACGATCCTGTTCATGACGATCTACTACTTCTACGAGGTCGGCGCCCCGCTCGGCCTGTCCGAGCCGCGCCTCGACGCCCAGGCCGAGGTCCAGCAGGTGACCGCGATCGAGCGCGGCTACAACCTCTACCAGGCGAACTGCGCCCGCTGCCACGGGCCGCAGGGTGAAGGGACGGGCGGCGGCTACATCGGGCCCGTGCTCAACGACCAGATGAAGCTGTTCGACCACCTCAACGCCCGGTACCTGACGAACGTCCTGACGGCCGGTGGTCGCTACGTCTGCGGCAGCGCCTCGAGCCTCATGCCGATCTGGGCCGACACGAACGGCGGGCCGATGAACTACCGCCAGATCGAGGAGCTCATCGCCTTCATCCGGGCGCCCTCGACCCAGGAGTACATCATCCGCAACCCCGAGCTCAACGAGCCGGTCATCGGCGACGACGGCAAGGTCAAGACCTTCCGCGGCTGGGTCGACCCCGCCTTCAAGCCGGACCCGGCGGCAACGGCCGTCCCGGCCTGCTGGAGCGGCACGGCCGGCGGCGGTCCGACCCCGTCGCCCCTCCCGTCGGGTGCCGTGACCCTCGAGCTCGTCGCGGAGAACATCGCCTTCGACACGCTCGAGCTCGAGGTTGCGGCCAACACGCCATTCCAGATCCACCTCGTCAACAACGACGAAGGGACGCCCCACGACGTCGATATCCGGCTCGCCGATGCGACCGTCGTCGTCGACAACCCGACGATCAACGGCATCTCCGAGACGACCTACGTGATGGACGGCCTGGATGCCGGAACGTACACGTTCATCTGCTCGGTCCACCCGATCCCGGGCATGACCGGCATCCTGACCGTCAAGTAGGCCGACGATGACGCAGGCACTCCCCGCGGGCACACCGATCCGGCGCCGCCGGGCCCTGATGGGCCTCCTCGACGCCGACGGCTGGGCGTGGGCTGGGGTCAAGTCGGCGATCTGGTTCGTCGTGATCATCCTGCTCCTGGGCTACATCCCCGACCGGGCCTACTACTTCACGGTCAACCGGACGATCGACGTCGGCCTCCTCGCCTGGTCGCCGGTGAACTTCTGCCCGGCCGAGAACAAGACCCTGCCCTGTCCCGCCCCGGTCGGCTCGGTGATCCCCTGGGAGGCCTCGCCGGGCGAGCTCTCGCTGCCCGAGCCGCGGACCCATGCCGCCGTCGCCCAGCTCGGGACGCGGCTCCTCGTGGTCGGCGGGACGAACGGCAGCGAGGCGACCGCAACGACCTACGTCGCCGAGCTCAAGAGCGGCACGTTCGGGTCCTGGACCGAGGGCCCGGCCCTGCCCGAGGCGCGCACCGGCGCCTCGATCGTGGTCATCGGCACCTCGGCCTATCTCCTCGGCGGCTCGAACGCCGCCGGCGATGCCACGGACACGGTCTGGGCCCTCTCCGTCGACCCGGATACGTCCGCGCTCGGGGCATGGGCGCCGGTCGAGGGCGTGACCCTGCCCGAGGCCCGTGCGGGTGCCTCGGCGCTCGCCGTCTCCGACGGCCTCGTGGTCGCCGGGGGCCGTGGACCGGACGGGACGCCCGTCGCGACGGTCTGGAAGGCGGACGTCGACACGAACGGCGTCCTCGGCGCGCTCGAGGCCCAGTCCGATCTGCCCCTGGCGGTGGCGAATGCCACGATCGCCCAGGTCGGCGACTTCCTCTGGCTCTACGGCGGGGCCGACGCCACGGGCCCGGTCGGGGCCGTCCAGCGCGGCAATCTCGACGTCGAGCCGACGCCCGAGACGCCCGCCCCGAATGCGACCCCGGCGCCGCTCAAGGTCCTCCGCTGGGACGTCAATGACGCGGCGAATCTGCCGGCCGCCCGGACGGCTGCCGCCGGCTTCGCCGCCAACGGCACGCTCTACGTGGTCGGGGGCGACGACGGCTCCGGCCCGCAGGCCGAGGTCTACTGGACGGTGCCGAGCGGCGACGGCTCGCTGCCGGGCTGGAAGCACCTCGATGAGACGGACCTGCCGGCCGGCCTCGAGGGCGCCTCGGCGATCGTCTCCGGCTCCAACGTGCTCGTCATAGGCGGCTCCACGGCGGACGGCACCCTGGCCAGTTCGGTTCGGGCGAACCTCGCCCCGCAGGAGCCGTTCTTCCAGGCCGGCCTCATGGGCGTGGTCGTGCCGGCCCTCCAGATCGGCGACGAGATCGGCCAGCAGCTCGGCTACCTGGCGGCAGCCGGCGCGGGAACCGTGAACTTCGTGATCCTGCTCCTCGTCGGCTGGGCCTGGGCCCACCCCGAGAGGATCCGTGGCTGGGTCGAGCGCCGGCGGGCCCGCCGGCGCGGGCGCAGCGCCTAGAGAGCCGCGGCGCGGGAGCAGCAGCCAGGCGGACCTCAGCGCGGGAAGTCGCCCTCGCCGGGCGCCGGTGAGCCGCGCCGGATCAGCAGCCCCGCACGCTCCCAGGCGAGCGTTCCCCCGGCGACGTTGACGACGTCGGTCCAGCCGTTGGCGAGGAGGAACGCGGTGGCCTGGCCGGACCGCGAACCGGTCTGGCAGATCATGAGCAGCGGGCGGTCCCGGGGCAGTTCCTGGTAGCGGAGCAGGAAGGTCGAGAGGGGCAGGAGGATCGCACCCTCGGCTCGGAACGCCGCGAACTCGTTCGGCTCGCGGACGTCGACGAGGAGCGGCACCGGGGCCGGCTCGCCGCCGGTGCCCGTCTCGGCGTCCTCGGCGGCCGTGCCCAGGCGTCGCTCGGCCTCGAGGACGTCGATGGCGGGAATTCGCCGGGGGTCGATCACCGGACGCTGACCTCCATCCGCGTGAGCTCGACCGGAGACGGGGATTCGCCACGTCCCACGGCGGCCAGCGAGCCTTCGACCTGGGCGAGGACCGCTGCGACGTCAATCCGGAAGGCCGGTCCCGCGGCCAGGCCGTTCCGGAGGCGGGTTCGGGCGCCCTCGAGGTTCTTGGTCACGCCGGCCGCGTTGCCCCGGACGGCATGGACGAACGCCGCGGCGACCTTGATGAGCCCGGAGTGGAGCGCCCGCTCGGCCGGCTCGCTCGCCCCCATCCAGGCCGGCTCCAGGAGCTCGTGGGCGAGGAAGAAGTCGCCCCGCTCGTAGGCCTCGAGCGCCGAGGCGAAGGCGGCCCGCCGGGCAGCCTCGGGGAGGGGGCGATAGGCCTTGGCCCGCCCATTCTCGGGGATCGTCGCGGGACGCTCGGCCACGTCAGGTCAGGTCGATCAGGGGGCGGCGGCCGGCGAAGCCCTCGTCGAGCTCGTGCCACCACTCGATGTCGCCCTCGCCGAGACGCCAGCAGAGCCAGATCTGGCGGCCGCTGGCGAGGGCGGGGAAGTCGATGAGCCCGGCCTCGATCTCGCGCAGGGTGACCTCCCGCTCGACGAGCCGGGTGACGCCGGCCTGCATCTGGTCGATGAGGCCCTGCATCCGGAGGCGCATCAGGCGACGGGCCGCGGCGGCCTCCGCGTCGCGGGCATCGGGATCGTCGCCCGCACCGCGCTCGCCGTCGTCGCGCTTCGAAGCGGCCAGGACGGCGTCACGGAGGCGGATCAGCTCGGCCCGCTGGTCACGCAGGTCGAGCAGGATCCGTTCGACGTCCGGAAGGGCGTCGTTCGCCTCGTCGATGCCGTAGAAGCGGGTCACCCACCGATTCTAGGCACGTATGATGCCGGGCATGCGAATCGCGAGCCGGATGGACTCGATGGGCACGGAGACGGCGTTCGAGGCCGCCGCGCGGGCGCGGGCGCTCGAGGCGACCGGGCGCTCGGTCATCCACCTGGAGATCGGCGAGCCGGACTTCGACACGCCGGCCAACATCCGCGAGGCGGCCAAGCGGGCCCTCGACGACGGCTACACGCACTACCCGCCCTATCTCGGCCTGCCGGCGCTCCGGGAGGCGATCGCGGCCGACGTGTCGGCCCGCAAGGACGTCCCCGTGAAGGCCGACCACGTCGTCGTGACGCCGGGCGCCAAGCCGGTCATGTACTACGCGATGCTGGCCCTCATCGAGCCGGGCGACGAGGTGATCATCCCGGACCCCGGCTTCCCGATCTACGAATCGATGGCCCGCTTCGCCGGCGGCACGCCGATTCCCCTGCCGATCCGCCAGGAGCGCGAATTCCGGGCCGACCTCGACGAGCTCGAGTCGCTCGTCACGCGGAAGACCCGGATGCTCGTCCTGAACTCGCCGGCGAACCCGACCGGCGGCCTCTTCACCCGCGAGGACGTCGTCCGGATCGCCGAGCTGGCGCTCCGCCACGATCTCGTGGTCCTTGCCGACGAGATCTACGGCCGAATCGTCTACGAGGGCGAGCACGTCTCGATCGCCTCGATCCCGGGCCTGCTCGAGCGGACGATCATCCTCGACGGCTTCTCCAAGACGTACGCGATGACCGGCTGGCGGCTGGGCTACGCGGTCCTGCCCGACGTCCTCCTGTACGCCTTCGGCCGGCTCATCATCAACTCGGTGTCGGGGACGTCGGCCTTCAGCCAGATGGCGGCGGTCGAGGCGCTGACCGGGCCGCAGGCCGAGGTCGAGGCGATGGTCGCCGAGTTCCACGCCCGGCGCGACCTCATCGTCGACGGCCTGAACGCGATCCCGGGAATCTCCTGCCTCCGGCCCCGCGCCGCGTTCTACGTCTTCCCGGACATCTCCGCAACCGGCCTCGACGGCGCCGAGCTGGCCGACCGGCTGCTCCACGACGCAGGCGTCTGCGTCCTGGCCGGGACGGCCTTCGGCCAGGTCGGCCGGAGCCACATCCGGATCTCGTACGCGAACTCGCGCGAGAATCTCACCGAGGCCCTGGCCCGGATCCGCTCCGTCGTCGAGCCGCTCGTCGCGGCCCGGGCCTGAGGTCCGCCGTGCCCGCGTCCAGCCGGCCGAAGGTCTTCGTCGCCCGGATCCTTCCCGAGGACGGGCTCCGGCCGGTCGTCGAGGCGTGCGACGCGCGGGTCTGGGAGGGCGAGCTGCCACCGTCCCGCGATGAGCTCCTCGCCGCGGTCGAGGGCTGCGACGGCGTCCTCGCCCTGCTCACGGACCGGGTCGACGACGAGTTCCTCGACCGGGCCGGCCCGCAGCTGAAGGTCGTCTCGAACTTCGCCGTCGGCTTCGACAACATCGATGTTCCCGCCTGCACCCGGCGGGGCATCCCCGTGGGCAACACCCCGGGCGTCCTGACCGAGACGACCGCCGACCTCGCCTGGGCCCTCCTCATGGCCGCCGCCCGCCGGGTCGCCGAGGGCGACCGCTACGTCCGGGCCGGTCGCTGGCGGACGTGGGGGCCGATGCTCCTCCTCGGGCCCGACGTCCACGGGTCGACGCTCGGGCTCGTCGGCTTCGGGCGGATCGGGCAGGCCCTCGCCCGCCGCGCCATGGGCTTCGGGATGACGATCCTGTACCACGACGTCCGGCGGGCCGAGGCGGCGATCGAGACGGCCTACGGCGCCACGTACGTGCCGCTCGAGACGCTCCTCGCCCGGTCCGATTACGTATCCCTTCACGTCAACCTGACGTCCGAGACCCGTCACCTCATGAACGCCGAGCGGCTCCGGATCATGAACCCGAGCGCCGTCCTGGTGAACACGTCGCGCGGGCCGGTCGTCGACCAGCGGGCGCTCTACGAGGCGCTCCGCCACGGCGTCATCTTCGCCGCGGCGCTCGACGTCACCGACCCCGAGCCGATGGCGAGCGACGACCCGCTCCTGACCCTCGAGAACTGCCTCGTGGTGCCCCACATCGCGTCGGCCTCGCGGGCGACCCGCGGGAAGATGGCCGCGATGGCCGCCGCCAATCTCCTCGCCGGCGTCCGGGGCGAACGCCTGCCGACCCCCGTCAACCCCGAGGTCTACGAGCTCCACGAGGGGCGCTGACCGTGTTCGCGACGGCAAACAGCCTGGCCCGCCGCTTCACCTACCCGATGATCGTGTCGACCCGGCAGTGGAAGGGCAGTGTCGAGACCTCCGTCGGCGCGTTCGTCGTCCTGAACCGCGACGGCTGGATCGTCACCACGGCCCACTCCTTCGGGCTCGCTGCGAAGGCCCAGGCGGACGCTCCCAAGGTCGCCGCGCTGGCGGCCAGGATCGCCGAGCTGCGGGCGGGCCAGGACGCGCCGGCGGAGCGCCTCGCCCGGGAGGTCGCCAAGCTCGAGCGGACCGCGGATCCGGACTGGATCACGAACATCTCGACCTGGTGCGGCCGCGATGGCCTCGCCCTGCGCGACGTTCGGGCGGTCCCCGCGGCCGACATCGCGATCGGGCGCCTGGATTCCGTGCCGGCCGACATGGTGGCGTCGCTGCCCGTCCTCAAGAACCCCGCCGTCGGCATCGAGCCGGGCCGCAGCCTGTGCCGGCTGGGCTATGCGTTCACGAAGGTCAAGGCGACGTTCGACGAGTCGGCCGGCGCCTTCCGGGTCCAGGGCGAGGTCCCGTTCTTCCCGCTCGAGGGGATGTTCACCCGGATCGTCGACGCCGGGCGGACCCCCGACGGCAAGTTCGCGATCCGGTTCATCGAGACGTCGTCGCCGGGCCTCCGAGGCCAGAGCGGTGGACCGCTCTTCGACGTCGAAGGCCGGGTCTGGGGCATCCAGAGCCGGACGGCGCACCTCGTCCTGGGCTTCAATCCCGAGGCCGAGATCGCCGGGCTGAAGACCCAGGTCCCGCAGTTCATCAACCTCGGTCTCGCCGTCCACGCCGGCACGCTGATCGAGATCCTCGCCGACGCCGGGGTCGCCCACGAGGTCTCGCCCGACTGAGCCGCTCGCCGGGCCGGTCGTGGCCCAGCGCCGGCGTTACGCCGCGGAGCCTGCGCGCTGGCGTCGCTCTGCGTCCAGGCGGTGCTCCGCCTCGAGGATGGCGGGGCCTGGGCCCTGATCCGGGTCCAGCATCGCCCAGCCGACCGCGACCCGCATGGCGACCTCGCCGGCCTCGAGCCAGCGATCGCACTCAGCGCGGACGCGCTCCCCGAAGTTGATGGCCTCGATCTCGTCGGTCTCGGGCAGGAGGATCGCGAACCGGCCGCGGCCGAAGCGGGCGCAGCGATCCGCAGCCCGGGCCTGGGCGTGGAGCGTCCGCGCCGTCGCCAGGACGAGCCGAGCGCCGGCGCGCTCACCGAGCCGCTCCGTCAGCCGCTCGAAACCGTCGAGCTCGATGAGCATGACCGTGGCCGGGCGGTGGTAGCGGGCCAGGCGAACGACTTCATCGTCGACGGCTCGCCGCCATGCGGTCGGGGACTCGAGACCCGTGGACGGGTCGACCAGGGCGATCGAGCCCTCCGGGGTCTCGTCGTCGGGCGGATCGTCGGCCGGGGCCATCGTGGCCAGGGTGGTCGTCGACTCGATGAGCGTGGGCCCGGCCGCCTCGGAGCCGCTGTCGCGCTTCGGGGCCGACGGGAGCGGGCCGGCCCCGGCGCCCGTCATCGACATGGCAAGCATTGTCTCGCGGGTCGCGACGTGATCGAGCTCGGCCTGATCGCCGCCGTGTGAGCGCGATCGGCGCATCGTGACCAGGGCGACCACGATGAGGGCCGCGTTGGCGCACATGATGATGAGGATGAGGGCCTGCAGTTGCTGGGTGGTCAACGAATGCGTCTCCGAGAGCCCGGCTGTCCGGGATAGCGACGATAGGAGGTGGCGGCCCGGGTGGACGATGGTACGGAGGTCACCCGGACGAGTAGCCGTTTTCCCCGGTCAACGCGGGCGCGGCAGGCATGCCCAGGTCATCGGATACCCTTCCCCCCGGGCCCGTAGCTCAGCGGCAGAGCAGGGGACTTTTAATCCTCGTGTCGTGGGTTCGAATCCCACCGGGCCCTCACCAGCGGAGGCAAGGATTGGAGCGCGAGACCCTCGGAGGCACGCGGTTCCGGGTGGAGCGACCGGCGGACGTCGGTGCCTTCATCGCGCTCGCCGGCGACTACCTCGAGGCTCGCGAGGCCGAGCACTGCCTGCCCCTCGGGATCGCCACGAACCTGCGCCAGGGGATCCAACCGCTGTCCGAGCCGCCGCTGTTCGCGGTCGTGCTCGGCCGGGATGACGACCGCGTCGTCGCCGTCGCCCTCCGGACGCCGCCCTACAACCTCGTCGTGTCGCTGGCCGAGGACCTCGAGGCCGTGGACGCCCTCGTCGACGCCCTCGCCGGCGAGGCCCCGCCCGGGGTCAGCGGCCCGCGCGACGCTGCGGCTCGCTTCGCCGAGCGCTGGGCTGCACGTGCCGGCCGGCGGGCGAGCGTTCGCATGGCCGAACGGATCTACCGCCTCACGGCCGTCCGCGCTCCCAGGCCGGCGCCCGGCCGGATGCGGCCCGCCGAGCGTGCTGACCGACCGCTCCTCCTCGCCTGGATCGAGGCCTTCTTCCAGGAGGCGCTCGGGGAGTCGACCAAACCAGACGATTCCGTCGATCGCTGGCTCGCGGGCCAGGGTCGAACGCTGTTCCTCTGGGAGGACGGCGACGTGCGGGTGTCGCTCTGCGGCGTCGGCAGTGAGACGCCCCACGGGATCCGGGTCGGGCCGGTCTACACGCCGCCGGAGCACCGCAGTCGCGGCTACGCCAGCAACCTCGTGGCCGGGGTGTCGCAGGCCCAGCTCGACGCCGGGCGCCAGTTCGTGACGCTCTTCACCGACCTCGCGAATCCGACCTCCAACAAGATCTACATGGACGTCGGCTACGAGCCCGTCATCGACGTCGACCGGATCGACTTCGTCGACTGACGCGGTCCCGGAGCTCGCCGCTCGTCACCGGCTCGCAACCCGACGTGTTCCCAAAGCGCAGCGCGCGCGCCGCCCGCAGGACGGCGCGCCAGACGTCCGTCGCGGGGGAGACTCCCGATCAAGGCCCGCGACGGACCTCGGGCCGGACGGAGGGAGACCCGAATGCGTCGACTCGCCACCGCCCTGACGACTGCGCTCGTCGTTGCCGCGTCCATCCCGGCCGCCGCCCTCGCCGCCGAGCCCGGCACCATCGACTCGGGCGACACGGCCTGGCTCCTCATCGCGACCGCCCTCGTGATGGTCATGCTGCCGGGGCTCGCCCTGTTCTACGGCGGCCTCGTCCGTCGCAAGAACGTCCTCTCGACGATCATGCACAGCTTCTTCGGCCTGGCCCTCGTCAGCGTCGTCTGGGTCATCGTCGGCTTCTCGATCGCCTTCGCCCCCGACGCGACCGGGACGGGCCTGTTCGGCGGCCTCGACTTCTTCATGTTCAACAACGTCGGCCTCGAGCCGGCGGCCGGCAGCACGATCCCGTTCGTCCTGTTCGCGGGGTTCCAGCTGATGTTCGCCGCGATCACGCCGGCCCTCATCACCGGCGCCTTCGCCGAGCGGAAGCGATTCGCGAGCTTCGTGATCTTCACCGTCCTGTGGTCCGTCCTCGTCTACTCGCCGATCGCCCACTGGGTCTGGGCCCCGGACGGCTGGCTCTACCAGCTGGGCGCTCTCGACTTCGCCGGCGGCACTGTCGTCCACGCCTCGTCCGGCGTGTCGGCTCTCGTCGTCGCCCTCCTCATCGGCCGGCGGGCGGTCAACGGCGACACCATGGAGCCGCACGACATCCCGATGACCGTGCTCGGCGCCGGCCTCCTCTGGTTCGGCTGGTTCGGCTTCAACGCCGGCTCCGCGCTGGCGGCGAACGGGCTCGCCGCGAACGCGCTCCTCGTCACGAACACGGCCGCCGGCGCGGCGACGATCACCTGGGTCCTCGCGAGCTACATCCACAAGCGCAAGGTCAGCGTCCTCGGGGCCGCCTGTGGCGCCGTCGCCGGGCTGGTCGCCATCACGCCGGCGTCGGGCTTCGTGACCGCCGGTGGCGCGCTCGTCATCGGCCTCGCGGTCGGCGGGCTGTGCTACAGCGCCACGCTCCTGCGCTCGCGCCTGAAGATCGATGACGCGCTCGACGTCTTCGCCGTCCACGGCGTCGGCGGCACCTTCGGGGCGATCGCCACGGGCGTCTTCGCGACGACCGCGATCAACGCCTTCCCCGGGCTCGTCGACGGCAACCCGGGCCAGGTCGGCACGCAGCTCGTGGCCGTCGCCGCGACGATCGCGTATGCCGTCGTCGCCACCTTCGTCATCGTCAAGCTCGTCGACCTCGTTCTCGGCATCCGGGTCAACGCCCGGCAGGAGGAGCTGGGCCTCGACGTCGCCGTCCACGGCGAGGTCGCCTACCAGGCCTGACCAGTCCCGACGGGACGCGCCCCGGGACCTCCACCCGGGGCGTGCCCCCGTCACCGCCGCAGGAGGCATCGACGATGCGCCGCGGAACCGCCACCCCGCCGCCGCTCTACGACCCGACCACCGAGCACGACGCCTGCGGCGTGGGCTTCGTGGCGGACGCGGGCGGACGCTCGAGGGACCGGGTCCTGCCCCTTGCGCTGGCCGGGCTCGCGTCGCTCGGCCACCGGGGCGCATTCGCCGCCGACGGGGCGTCGTCGGACGGGGCCGGGGTGGCGCTGCCGCTCGAAGGGGCGCTCGTCGACCGGCTCACGGCCGGCCTGCGGCCGGACGCGCGGGCCGCGGTCGGGAGCCGGCCCGGCGTGCTGCAGCTCTTCCTGCCCCGCGGTCGTGTCCGCCGCGAGCGGGCACGGGCCGTGGTCGCCGCAGCGCTCGACGAGGTCGGGCTGTCCCCGGCGGCGTGGTGGCGCGTGCCGTCCGATCCGTCGGCGCTTGGGCCGGTCGCCTTCGCGAGCCGGCCGGCGTTCTGGCAGGCCTTCGTGGCGCGGCCGGCCGGTACCGGCGGGCGTCCGATCTCCGACGCCGCCTTCGAGCGGCGGCTCCTCCTGGCCCGCCGTCGGATCGCCTCGACAGCGCTCGAGGCCGCGCTGGACGACCTGGCGGTCGCCTCGGGCTCGTGCCGGACGATCGTCTACAAGGGCCTCGTGACCGGCGAGCGCCTGGCGCGCCTCTACCCGGACCTGGCCCGGCCGCTGCCGCTCGCCTTCGCGACGTTCCACCAGCGCTACGCGACGAACACGCACCCCACCTGGCGCCTCGCCCAGCCGTTCGGCCACCTCGCCCACAACGGCGAGATCAACACGGTCCGGGGCAACCGCGAGGAGCTCCGCGGCCGGCGTGGCGACCCGGACCCGGGCGGCCTCCTCGCCGCGCTCGGCGCGCGCGGGACCCTGCTCACGGCCGGCGGTTCCGATTCGGCGTCCCTCGACGAGGCGGTGGAGCTGCTCGTCGCGTCCGGCTGGAGCGTGGCCGGGGCGCTCGCCGCGCTCATCCCGGAAGCGGCGGCGCTCCGGGCGGACGGTGCTCCCGGGGCGATCGGGCTGACCCGGCGGAGCGCGGGCTTCCTCGCCCCATGGGACGGCCCGGCAGCGATCGTCTTCACCGACGGCCGCACCGTCGGCGCACTCCTCGACCGGAACGGGCTGCGGCCCCTGGCCTGCGCGACGACGCATGGCGGGCTCGTCGCGGCCGCCTCCGAAGCCGGAGCCGTGCCCCTCGACCCTGCCGAGATCAGGACGCTTTCCCGGCTCGGCCCCGGCGAGATGCTCCTCGTCGAGCCCGCCCGGCGGCGGATCCTGGCCGACACGGCCGCCCGGCGGCGGCTCTCGCGGCTGCCCGCCGCGCCGCACGACCGGCCGCGGGCCGCCTTCGCCGACCAGGCGCCGGCCGATGCCGCAGGCCTTCGATCCCCGGACCCGGGGCCCGCTCGGCGGTACCTCGCCGGCCTCGACGCGGAGCGCCTCCGCCTCGATCTTCGGACGATGGCTCTCGAGGCCCATGAGCCGCTCTGGAGCATGGGCGACGATACGCCGACCCCGGGCCATGGGCGGGTCCACCGCCGGGCCGCCGACCACCTGAAGCAGTCCTTCGCCCAGGTCACGAACCCCCCGATCGATCCGGAGCGTGAGCGGCTCGTCGTCGACCTGCGGGTCCACCTCGGGCGGCGCCCGCCGCTCCTCGGCGGCCTGCCGCGGGGACGCGGCTCGCTCCGGCTGGCACGGCCGATCGTCGCCGACCTCGACGCCCTGCTGAGGGGCGTTCGTGGGTTGCGCGCCGGCGCCGTCGTGACGCTCGACGCGACGTGGGCCGCGGCCGACGGCCCGGACGGGCTGGCCACCGCCCTCGAGCGGCTCGCGGGCGACGGGGTCGCGGCGGCGCGGCAAGGTGCCATCTCGATCGTCGTCTCCGACCGGACCTTCGACCTCGATCGCCTGCCGGTGCCGTCGGTCCTTGCCGCCGGTGCCGTGCACGCGGCCCTGACCGAAGCGGGCATCCGGGGTCGGACGGACGTCGTCGCCGACGCGGCGGACGTCCTCGATGTCCATGCCCTCGCGATGGTTCTCGCGGCCGGTGCCCGGGCGGTCCATCCCTGGTTCGCGATCCGGCTCGCCGCCGACGTCGCCGGGTCGCGTGGGTCGGAGGATCTCACGGTCCCCGTGGCGGTCGGGAACCTCCTCGACGCCTTCGAGGCCGGCCTGCGCAAGACGCTGGCCCGGATGGGCATCAGCGCGGTCGCCTCGTACGCCGGCGGGGCGTTCTTCGAGACGCTCGACCTCGCGCCCGAGGTCGGCGCCCGCTGCTTCCCGGCGGCCCTCGGCTGGCAGGGGACGGTCGGCTTCCGGGACCTTGCGGAGCGGCAGCTGGCCAGGCGCGAGCTGGCGACGGCCATCGAGGCCCGGGCCGCGGCCACCGCGGCCACCGCGGCGATGGCGGCCACCGCGGCCACGGCGGCCACGGCCGGCGCTCACGAGCCGCGCCTGCCCGACCCGGGCTTGGCCCGGTTCCGGTCGGATGGTGAGCTGCATCTCTTCGCGCCCCGGATCGTCGGCGCGATCCAGGCCCTGGCGGCGAGCGACCCGGCCGCAGGTGCCCAGCCCTCCGGGCTGGCGACGTACCGGGCCGCCCTCGAGCGGCCCGAACCGGCCGTCGTCCGCGATCGGCTGGCGATCCGGCCGGTGGCCCGACAGCGGGCGATCCCGCTCGCCGAGGTCGAGCCGGCCCGGGCGATCGTCCGGCGGCTCGTCGTCAGCGCGATGAGCGTCGGCGCCCTCTCGCCGGAGGCTCACCAGGTCCTGACGATCGGGATCCAGCGCGCCGGCGGCGCCGCGAACACCGGCGAGGGCGGCGAGGACCCGGCCTGGTACGCCGCGGACGCCGACGGCCGGCGCCGCGACGCCAAGATCAAGCAGGTCGCGTCGGGCCGGTTCGGGGTGACCGCGACGTACCTCGCCCGGGCCGAGCAGCTCGAGATCAAGATCGCCCAGGGCTCCAAGCCCGGCGAGGGCGGCCAGCTGCCGGCGCGCAAGGCGACGGCCTACATCGCGGCCCTCCGGCGAGGCCAGGCCGGCCAGGCCTACATCAGCCCGCCGCCGCACCACGACATCTACTCGATCGAGGACCTCGCCCAGCTCATCGCCGACCTGCGGGCGATCAACCCGACGGCCCGGATCGGCGTCAAGCTCGTCGCGTCGCGGGGCGTGGGGACGGTGGCGGCCGGCGTCGCCAAGGCCGGGGCCGACTACATCCACCTCGCCGGCGGTGCAGGCGGGACGGGCGCCTCGCCCCTCAGCTCGATCAAGCACGTCGGCGTGCCCTGGGAGCTCGGCCTCTCCGAGGTCCACCAGGTCCTCCTCTGGAACGACCTCCGCGATCGGGTGGCGCTCCGCACCGACGGCGGCCTCCAGCGCGGCCGCGACCTCCTCGTGGCGGCCCTCCTCGGGGCCGAGGAATTCGCCCTGGGAACGGCCGCGCTCGTCGCCATCGGCTGCGACATGGCCCGCCAGTGCCACCTCGACACCTGCCCGACCGGCATCGCCACCCAGCGGGCGGACCTCCGGGCGAAGTTCGCCGGCGTGCCCGAGCAGGTCGAGCGCTTCGCCCTCAACCTGGCCGAGGACCTCCGGCGCGAGCTGGCGGCCATCGGCGCCCGATCGGTCGGCGAGATCGTCGGCGAGGCCGCCGCGCTGCTGCGGCCTGTCGACGCCGGCGATGCGGGGCTGCGGCGGGTCATCTCCGCGCCGTCATGGGCGGCGAGCCCGGCGCGCCGGGCTGATCCGTCGAGCGCAGGCGCGGGCGTCGTGCGCCTGCCCTCGTCACCGCTCGAGGCACGCCTCGTCGCCGCCCTCCGGGGCCACGGCGCCATCCACCTCGACGGCCTCCGGGTGTCGACCGCGGAGCGTTCCTTCGGCGCCGCGCTGACCGGCGAGGTCGAGCGTGGCTCCCTCCGCGTGCCCGTGGACCTGGGCATCCGGGGCTCGGCCGGCCAGTCGTTCGGGGCGTTCCTGGGCGCGGGCCTCGAGCTCCGGCTGGCCGGCACGGCGAACGACTACGTGGCGAAGGGGCTCGCCGGCGGGACCCTGGTCGTGGCTCCGGACCCCGCGTCGGCGGCCGAGCACCCGACGCTCGCCGGGAACACCTGCCTGTACGGCGCGACCGGCGGCCGGCTCCACGTGGTGGGTCGCGCCGGGATGCGCTTCGCGGTCCGGAATGCCGGGGCCGACGCCGTCGTCGAGGGCATCGGGCCCCACGGCGCCGAGTACATGACGGGCGGGACGCTCCTCGTCCTCGGGCCGGTCGGACCGAACTTCGGCGCGGGGATGACCGGCGGCCGGGCCTATGTCCTCGATCCGTCCGGCGCCATCCGTGGCCGCGTCGACGCGGGCAGCGTGACCGTCCGATCGCTCCACGACGCCCCCGGCGAGGCCGATGTCGCCGAGATCGGGCGGCTCCTGCGACTCCACCGCGAGGCAGGGTCGGCCCTCGCTGGCGAGCTCCTCGCCGACGAGCCCGCCGCCGCGCGCGCCTTCTGGGCGGTCGAGCCGCGGCCGGCCGCCGTCGAGGTAGTCGCCGAGCCCGACATCGCGGCCGCGGCCCCGAGATCCGCGCCGGCGGCCGCCGGCGGGCACGCTCGAGCTCGCGCCCTCGCAACCGCGACGCAACCGAATCGATCCCGCGCCGCCATCGCCGCGGGTGCCTGACGGGCGACACACTCCACCCCCAGCGTCCGCGAATGCGTCCGGAGGCCACGTTCATGCTCCACCAGCCCGAAGATCTCTCGACCCCACCCGCGGTCCGCGACGGCCAGATCACCGTGGTGACCTGTGAAGCCTGTGGTTGCCGGCTCCAGCCCGACGCCTCGGATCCCGCGGCGTGGCGGCACTTCGGGGCGCTCGGTGGGCGCGACGCTCGCAGCCATCGGACGGCCTGTGTCGATCTCCCCCACGACGCCCTCGGCCGGATCGCCGTCCCGGCCTGATCAGCGTCCCGGCCTGATCAAACCTCTCCCGGCGCCGTTCCCGCGCCGTTGCGTTGCCCGGACCGCCTCGCTCCTCAGGCGGTCCGCGGCTCCACGCGATAGCCGACCCCTCGGACGGCGACGATCGCCGGGCCGCCGGCCGCGTCCAGCTTGGCCCGCAGGCGGGCGAGGTGCGGCTTCAGCCAGAGGAGGTCCGGATCGTGCTCGGCCGGCCAGCCCGCGCGCGCCAGGCGGAGGTGCGGGACGAGGTCGCCACCGGCCCTGGCGAGCGTCTCGAGGAGCCGGTACTCCGTTGGGGTCAGCACGAGGAGGGTCTCGCCGACCCGCGCGTCGTGGCGGCCCGGATCGAGCGAGATCCCGGCGAACGTGACCGGTCCGCCGAGGTCGGTCGCCTCGGTCCGATCGACCCGGCGCATGACCGCCGCGATCCGGGCGAGGAGCTCCTGCCGCCCGAACGGCTTGACCAGGTAGTCGTCCGCCCCGATCCCGAGGGCCTTGACCTTCGCCGCCTCGCTGCTCTCGCCCGAGACGACGATGATGGGTGCGGATCCTGCGGCCCGGATCTGGCCGGCCACCGTGAAGCCGTCCGGGCCCGGCATCGCCAGGTCCAGGAGGACGAGGTCGGGATGCTCCTCGCGGAAGCGGCGGACCGCGGTCAGGCCGTCGTAGGCCGTGATCACCTGGTGGCCCTCGGTGCCGACGAGCGCGTTGATCGCGCCGACCATCGCCGGGTCGTCGTCGACGACGAGGATGCGCAGCGGGCGTCCGGGCATCCGCGACCCTCCCTAGACCGCCGCCGCCGCGGGCAGCGAGATGACGAATCGGGCGCCGTGATCGGGCGCCGGCTCGCACCACAGGTGACCGCCCATCGATTCGGCGAGGCGCTTGGCCGCGTACAGCCCGATCCCCGAGCCGCGGGCGGTGTGCGTGTCGCGCCGGGCGTAGGGCTCGAAGATCCGCTCGCGCCACTCGGACGGGATGCCCGGCCCCTCGTCCTCGACGCCGATCCGGACCATCCCCTCGGCCATGCCCCAGCCGACCCGGATGTGGGTGCCCGGCGGGGCGTACTTGACCGCGTTCTCGATGAGGTGCTCGAGCATCTGGCGGAGGCGCGGCGGGTCGGCCATCGCGTGGAGACGGACGCCGCCGCCGATGGCAACCTCGTGGCGGCCGAGGATCGGCGCCAGCCCGCGGGCCACCTCACGAACGAGCTCATCGATGTCGACCGGCTCGACGGCGGCCGGCTGGTCGGGGACGACCCGGACGGACGCGAGGATCGAATCCACGAGCCGATCGAGCCGCTCGATCTGCTCGATCGTCCCGTCGTGCCAGCTCGCCCGCCGGTCGCGGCGCTCCTGGTCGCGCGACGAGCGGCCCTCGAGGGGCGGCTCCTCGGCGAGCAGGTCGGTGTAGGCGCGGACGACCGCGAGCGGCGTCCGGAGTTCGTGGGTCACGAGGGCGATGACCTCGGTCCGGGCCTCGTCGATGGCCTTGAGCTCGGCCGCCCGCTGCTCCGCCTCCTGCTGCTGGCGACCCTTCTCGACGATGCCGGCGAGGAGGTCGGCGATCGCCCCGAGCTGGGCGACGTCGTCGATCGTGAACTCGCGGCGGCGTTCGGTCTGGATGTTGAGGACGCCGACGGTCTGGTCGTTCCAGGCCAGCGGCACGGACAGCATGGACGTGATGAACCGGCGCTGGTCGATGCCCCGGACCCACAGGAACCGTGGATCGTCCTTGATGTCCGGGATGATGATCGGGTGACGACTCTCGGCGACCCGCCCCGTGACGCCCTCACCGAACGGCACCCGGGCCCGCCCGATCTGGAAGCGATCGAGGCCGTTCGTCGCGGCGAGGGTCAGGTAGGTCCCGTCGCGGTCGAGGAGATAGAGCGACGAGACTTCGGCGTGGAGGGCGTCCCGCGTCTCGTCCACGACCGTCTCGAGGAGCTCATCCCAGGTCTGGGCGGTGGTCGCCAGGCGGGCGACGCGATGGAGGAAGCGGAGCTGCTCGAGCTGCCCCGCACCCATCTCCCGGACCACATCGGCCTCCGTCATCGAGATCACGATACAAAGGTACGGTCCGTCGCGGGCTCGATCGGTTGCGGCGGAGTCGAACGAACGTTGCGGCTGGGGCGCGACCGCAACCTCCGGGAGGCCGCATGACCCGACCCGATCCGCTTGCCGCGCAGATCGGTCGCCTGTGGCGGCTGCTGGCCGGCGTGGTGGCCGAGCAGGCCGGGGGAGAGGCGCGCCGCCTGGTCGAGCGCACCCGCCGCCGGGCGATCCTGGGACGAGCGGGCGATCGGGCGGCACGGCGGGCCATGGAGCGCGAGCTCGACGGCCTCGACGACGCCCGGGCCGAGGTCGTCATCAGGGCCTTCCTGCTCCACTTCCGCCTCGCGAACCTGGCCGAGGAGCGGCACCGGGTCAGGATTCTCGAGGCCCGGGGCCGGCGCTCGCGGCCGGGTGCCACGGACGACACCCTTGCCGGAGTCATCAGGGCGCTGCGATCCGAGGGCCGCTTCCCCATCGATCCAGCGGCCGCCTCGGCGGCCATCCGCGGCCTTCGGCTCCATCCCGTCCTGACCGCCCATCCAACCGAGGCCCGGCGCCGGACCGCGCTCCAGGCGCTCGGCCGGGTCGGCCGGATCCTCGATGCCCGCGACGATCCGCGGCTCGTGCCGGCCGCCGCCCGGGCCCTCGACGACCGGCTCCGCGAGGAGGTCACGATCCTGTGGCGGACGGCCGAGGTCCGGCCCACGACCCCGCACCCACTCGACGAGGTCCGGACCGCGCTGGTCTTCTTCGATTCGACGCTCTACTCGCTCGTGCCGGCGATCCAGCGCTCGGTCGAGGCCGCCATCGGCAAGCCCCCGGTCGCGACGGGCCCGGACGAGGAGCCGCTCCCGCCGGTCCTCCGCTGGGGGAGCTGGATCGGGGCCGACCGGGATGGGCACCCCGGGGTCACGGCCGAGGTCACCGAGCAGGCCGCCCGGATCCAGGCCGACCACGTCCTCCACGGGCACGAGGCCGTCGCGACGAGACTCATGCAGACGGTGGCGATCAGCGCGTCGCGCGAGCGGGTCGATCGCGCGCTCACCGCCCGCCTCATCGATGATGCCGAGACCCTGCCGGAACTGGATACCACGCTGCGGCGACGGTTCCCGGACGAGCCCTACCGGCGCCGGTTCGGGGCGATGGCCGAGCGCCTCCGGCGGACGCGGATCCACCTGACCGGTGCGACGGGCCCGACGGCGGGCCGTTATGAGCGGGCCGAGGATGTCGTCGCCGAGCTGGCCGAGATCCAGCGCTCGCTCGCCGCCGACGGCCTGGAACGGGTCGCCGCCGGCGCCGTCCAGGACTTCCGCTGGCAGGTCGAGACGTTCGGCTTCCACCACGCCGAGCTCGAGGTCCGCCAGCATGCCGAGGTCCATCGGGCCGCGGCGCTGGCCCTCGCCGAGGGCGCCGATCCGGGCTCCACCGAGGAGGTCGCGCCGGGCGTGTCGCTGGCCGAGGTCATCGAGACGTTCCGGGCCATCGACCGGATCCGGGCCCGCTTCGGGAAGGCCGCGGCCGGACGGGTGGTGATCAGCTTCACCGAGGGCCTGGCCGACGTCCTCGACGTCCTCGATCTCGCGGGGGTGGCGATCGGGGAGCGGGCGTCCGAGCTCGACGTCGTGCCGCTCTTCGAGTCGGCAGCCTTCCTCGAGGGCGCCGGCGACGTCCTCGGGGCGATGCTCGCCGACCCTCGCTACCGGGCCCACCTGCGGGGCCGGGGCGATCGACAGGAGGTCATGCTCGGCTATTCGGACTCGAACAAGGAATCCGGGTTCGTGGCGGCGAACTGGCTGCTCTGGCAGGCCCAGGCGTCGCTCGCCGAGGTCGCCGATCGCGAGGGCGTCGAGCTGACGCTCTTCCACGGCCGCGGCGGGACCGTCGGCCGCGGCGGCGGGCGGCTGGACCGGGCGATCCTCGGCCAGCCACCGGGCACCGTCCGGGGGCGGCTCAAGGTCACCGAGCAGGGCGAGGTCGTCGCGGCGCGCTACGGGCACCCCCAGATCGCGCTGCGCCACCTGGAGCTCCTGGCCGGGGCGGTCATCGCGGCCGATGCCCGCCGGCGCGCGGCGGTGCCGGCCGCGGACCGGGCCCTGTTGGGGCGGTTCGCCGTGGCGTCATCGAGCGCCTACCGGTCGCTCGTCTACCACGACCCGGGCTTCGGCGGCTTCTTCGCCCGGGTCACCCCGATCGACGTCCTGACCGAGCTCCGACTCGGCTCGAGGCCTGCGTCGCGGGATCCGCGGGGAGCCCAGCCGGCACCGGCCGTCGACATCGAGCGCCTTCGGGCGATCCCGTGGGGCTTCGCCTGGGCCCAGGCCCGGATCGAGCTGCCCGGCTGGTATGGACTTGGCACGGCGTTCGAGGCGCTGAGCGCCGCCGATCGGGCGCGACTCGCCCGGCTCTACGAGCTGTGGCCGTTCCTGACCGCCGTCGTCGACCACGCCGAGCTCGCCCTCGCGCGCGTCGACCTCGGCGTCGCCCGCCGGTACGCAGCGCTCGCAACCCAACCCGGCGACGAGGCCCGATGGGCCGCGATCGAGGCCGAGCTCGAACGTTCGATCCGGGCCGTCCTCGAGCTCACCGGCCGGAGCCGGCTCCTGGAGGACTCGCCTGCCATCGCCCGCGCGATCGAGCTCCGCAACCCCGATGTCGACACCCTCTCCGAGCTCCAGGTCGGCCGCCTGGCCCGGCTGCGGGCGCTGCCCGGTGGGGACGCAGCGCGCGACGACCTCGAGCGGCTCGTCCGGCTCACGGTGAGCGGCGTCGCCGCCGGACTGCAGGTCACCGGGTAGGAGCGTCGACATCGCAGGACGGAGCGTCCAGAGGAGCGCGATCGGCCGGCCTCGAGCTCGTCGATGAGGGCCCGCTGGCCTCCGGCACGGGTACCGGCAGGCCGCGAACGAGCCGTGGTTCAGGAACGTCATTTCGGGATCGAGGCGCCGGGCGGAATCCGGGCCGTACGGCTTCACCGGCCGAGGACAGGGGCGCGGCCAGACGTAGAATCGGCGCTGAAGCCGGGAGGACGAGGTCGACCGATGGCTTGCCGGGCGGCCGCGCTCGTGGCGCTCATGGCGTTCCTCGCCGCGGCGTGCTCTTCGACGGTGGCTCCCGAGCGGCCTCCGCTCGGGATCGCCAACGGCACCACCCTGACAGTGACCCTTGTCGTGAACGGCCGGCCGATCGGCGAGTCAACGCCGGGGGAGGAGCCATCGATCGATGTCTCGGCCCTGCCCGGCCTGCCGTGGCTCGTCGAGGCTCGATCGCCGTCTGGCCGCGTCCTGACCTCGATGAGAGTTGAGCCCGGCCAGGTCTGGACGAGGACGGGCTCCGACGGTGTCGTCGAGCACAGTGGCACCTTGGGGCGGGTGGACCTGTCGTGCGGACGCCTGACGATCTGGGCCGGTGATGTGATCCCGTCGGGTCCGATTCCGGATCCGTCCGCCGGGTCGCCCGGCGACTGCGACCCCTGAGCGGCGGATCAGCCGCGGATCAATGAGCTGCGCCGAACTTGCCAGATTCCAGCCTGAGCGGCCGTAGGCTAGAACCTGCGTCGGGCTACAGCCGACGACGATGGCTTCGGGCCCGGTCTCACGCTCACAGCCCGCGCGACTCGCGGCGCAGCTCGTCCAACCTCGCGCTCCGGCCCTGCCCAACGTCGTGCCCACTGGAATATGGCAGCGAACGCTCTGGGGGTCGGGCGGATTAGTCGCCGATCACCGTACCAACCGGCACGACGCGCGCCATCGCCGCGTGCGGCGGCCACCACCAGACACTCGCGCCGTCGACGCCGACGACGGTCCACGCGCCGGGACCACCGATCACGCCTGCCCGCTCGGGCAGGCCCAGGACCGCGAGCTCGTCACCACGGGGCAGAGCGTCCACGGCGCGACGCATCGACGCCATCCGTGCCTCGCTCGCATGCGGCACGACGACCAGCCGGCCGGCCCAGCCGAGCCCGGCGACGTAGCCGTCGGGCGTCCAGGTCCGCTCGCCGAGGGCCATCGCGCCGGCGCTCGCCCCGGCGACGACCGCGCCGCGCAGCCGAGCCCGCCCGACGGCGTGCCAGGTCGCCGTCCCGGCGAGGATCTCGAGGACCGCGTCCGGGTCGCCGCCGGGCAGGTAGACGAGATCGGCCGCGGCCAGGCGCTCGACGAGGTCCGGATCGGCGGCCGAGGCGGCATCCACGACGCGGGCATGGCGGACGCGGATCGGCGCCAGGCCGGGGCGGGACTCGGCGGCCACGCGTTCGAGGGCGGCCGATCCCACCGCAAACGCCATCTCGGGCCGATGCCGGGCGACGGCCGAGGTCAGGAGCTCGACGCGGACCGTCTCCGCGGCGGCGTCACGCGCGGCGGCGGAGACGGCGGCAAGGTCGAGGAGCGTCCTGAGGAACGGCTGGTCGCCAGCCATGAACTCGCCACCCCCGTGGAGGGCGAGCGGCCCGATCACCGGTCCCTCGACTCCGGGGGCGTCACGTCCTTCATGGGGCGGGGCTCGGCCGGCCCACCGACGGGATCGGGACCAGGCCGGGGGCGTGGCGGTCGCCCGAGCAATCGATCGATGCCGTCGCGCACGGTCACGAACGGGGCGATGTAGGCGACGATGAGGAACGGGACGAGGAAGCGGGCTGGCCCCGGCACCGCCGCCACGGCCGAGCCGAGGAGCCAGACCGCGAGGTAGTACGTCGTCAGCGACTCGCGCCTCCAGCCCGCCAGCTGCAGCCTCCGGGTCGGGATCAGGACGAGGAGCGCGACGAGCCCGGCGAGCAGGATCGTGGTCCAGGACATCGGGCCGATGGTACGCGGCGACCGGCTACGATGCGGACCCATGCCGCCCGGTACCCCGATCTCCCGCGCCCTCGGCCGAGTCACGGCCTGGCTTGCCCGCTGGGGCGGCGTCCTGCCGCTCCTCGCCGCCGAGTTCATCCTCTGGACGGGGTTCGGGGCGCTCCTCCCGGTCATGCCGCTCTACTTCACCGAGCACGGCGTCGACATCGCCCTGCTCGGGGTCGTCATCGCCGCCTGGCCCGCGGCGCGGCTGTTCACGGAGCCGCTCTTCGGCGCGCTCGCGGACCGCGCCGCCCGGGTGCCGCTCATGGTCCTCGGACTGGTCGTGGCCGGGGCGTCGGTCGGTGCGATGGCGATCTTCACGGCGCCCGTCGCCTTCGTCGCCCTGCGGGGACTGTCCGGTCTCGGGACGGCGATGTACGACCCGGCGGCCCGCGGCTACCTCAACGACGCGGCGCCGCCCGGGCGGACGGGCGAGGTCTTCGGCCTCTACAACGCGGCCCAGATGGGTGGGATCCTCCTCGGACCGGCGATCGGTGGCCTCGGGACGGCGCTCGTCGGCGGGTACGAGTTCGTGCTGGTCCTGGCCGCCCTGACGACCTTTGCGGCCGCCATCGCGGTCGCCGTCCGCGTCCCGGAGCTGCGCGGACCGCGCGCTCGCTCGACCCCGGCGGGCGGCAGCCTGTCGGAGTTCCCCGGGGACCTCGTTCCGGATCTTGCCGACAGGCTGGGCGCACCATCGACATCGGCGGGCCTCGCTGCGCCGGCGCCCGTTTCGCTCCGCAACCGCTTCATCGCCGCCGCGATCATCGTGAACCTCGCCGGCTACTTCGGGGGTGGGCTGTACGAGACGATCTGGGCCCTGTTCGTCACGGACAATGGCGGCGGCGTGGGACTGGTCGGGCTGACGTTCGCGACGTTCGGCCTCGTGACGATCGTGGTCTCGCCACTCGGCGGGCGGATCGTCGACCGGCGAGGGCCCTTCCCGTTCATCGTCATCGGCCTCCTCGTCATGGCCGTGACGATGGTCCTCTACCCGTGGGCGCCCGACCCGCTCCTCTACATCCCGATGGTCGCGATCGAGGCGGTCGGCTGGGCCTTCCTGGGTCCCGCGACGTACACGATCATCGCCCGCGGCACCCCGGTCGGGAGGTCCTCGACCGCCCAGGGCGTGCTCGGCGCGGCGGGCACCGTCGGGACGATCGCGGCGGCACTGGCGACCGGCGTCATGGCCGCGTCGAACCTCGATCTCCCGTTCTACGTCGGCTCGGCCGTCGTCGTCCTGCTGCTCGGCCTGACCCTCGCGGTCGGCGGCAGCGCCGTCCGGGCGATGCGCCCTGCGGCACCCGTCGCGCTCCCGGAACCGCGGACCGCCTGAGCGCCTGGGGCCGTGCCGGCACGACGCCCGAGGCGCGTCGAATTGCCAGATTCGACCTTTCCGGCTAGAATGCGAGGTCGCGGGGTGGAGCAGCGGCAGCTCGTCGGGCTCATAACCCGAAGGTCAGGGGTTCGAATCCCCTCCCCGCAACCAAGACCGCATACATCCTGAGAACCCCGGCCTCGACCAGCCGGGGTTCTTCCTTTCCCGGGCCTGGGGTCGGAGCGAGGCGGCCGCCGCCTACTCCAGCGGGCGGAGTTGCGTCAGCCGGATGCTATTGCCTGACGGGTCGCGGAACGCCGCATCGAGGCCGTACGGACGGTCCTCCGGCTCCTCGGTGAACTCGACGCCGCGGGCCTTCAGCTCCTCGACGCTCTTTCGGCAGTCGGGCGTCGTGAGGAAGACCGTCCCGGCGTAGCCGAGGCCCATGAGGGTCCTCAGGTTCTCCGAGGTGGCCGCATCCATGACCGGCGGCCCGAAGACCGGCATCAGCACGATCGCGACGTCCTCCTGGCCCGTTGGCGCGACGGTCAGCCACCGGAAGTTGCCCATCTCCGGGACGGTCACGTCCTGGCGAACCTCCATCCCGACCTTGTCGCGCCAGAAGGCGAGGGCTTCGTCCTGGTCGTGGACCCAGAGCTGCGTCGTGGCGATGCGGATCATCGGTGCTCTCCTGTCTCGAAGCCGTTGGTGGACCGAATTCGAGCCTAGGCCCCGTGGTCGTCGCCGTCTTCTCGAAACGTCCGGTGTTGCGGCCGCCCGTAGACCCGCAGGACGCAGGACGGGATGATCGCGCGCGCCGCCGCGGGTGGGTACGCCGCGCGGTACGCCGCCGGCGTCCGGCCGAACATCCGGGCGAAGCTCGTCGTGAACGAGCCGACGCTCGACAGCCCGACCGACATGCAGATCTCCGCGACCGAGCGGTCCGTGTCCCGGAGCAGCGCCGCGGCACGCTCGAGGCGCCGGGTCAGGAGGTAGACGTGCGGCGGCTCCCCGTATGCTCGCCGGAACTCGGCCGAGAAATAGGCCCGCGACAGGCCGGCCTCCCGAGCGAGGTCCGCGACGGTCAATGCCTCCGTATACCTCGCGTCGGCGAGATCGCGGGCGCGGGCCAGCCAGCGCGACGGCGGCGCCGCGACGGGCACGGCGCGGTCCGCGACCGTGGCGCGCGGAACCGCGGGTCGCGTCAAGCGGCCACCCTCAGCGGCTCAGATTCCGGTAGCGCCGGACGCCCGTCGGCAGGAAGATCGCGACGATCACCATCACCGAGATGATCGTGACCAGGACCGGCTCCTCGGCCGGCAGGCCCGTCCCGACGTACGGGTTCGGGTTGCCCCAGAGCTCTCGCGTTGCGGCCGTCAGGGTGCTCACCGGGTTCCACTCCGCGACCGGCTGGAGCCAGCTCGGCAGGGTCTGCGGCGGCACGAAGACGTTCGACACGAACGTGATCGGGAAGAGGACCGTGAACGACACCTGCTGAGCGACCTCGACCGACGGCACCGCGAGGCCCAGCCAGACCCCGATCGTCGCCATCGCGAAGGCGAAGAGGAGCAGCAGCCCGATTCCGGCGACCAGCTCCGGGATCCCGGTGTTCACCCGCCAGCCGACGACGAAGCCGGAGACCATGAGCACGACGAGGATGCCGGCGTTGTAGATCACGTCCGAGACGATCCGCCCGCTGAGGACCGCCGAACGTGCCATCGGCAGCGACCTGAAGCGATCCAGGAGTCCCTTGTGGATGTCGTCGGTCATCCCGATCGCCGTCGTCGCCGCGGCGAAGACGATCGTCTGGGCGAAGATCCCGGGCATCAGGTACTCGCGGTAGTTGCCGCCGCCCGGCAGCGGGATCGCGCCGCCGAAGACGAACGCGAAGAGCAGCACGAACATGATCGACTGGAGGATGGCGAAGATCGCGAGCTCCGGGATGCGCGGGATCCGCTTCAGGTTGCGCCAGGTGATGACGAGGCCGTCGGCCAGATCCCGGTTCATGCCGCGGCCCCCCGGCTCGTGTCGTCGTCGGCCGTGGCGCGGCCGGTGAGGGCCAGGAAGACGTCGTCGAGGGTCGGCCGGCGGAGGGCGATGTCGTCGATCTCGACGCCGGCCTCGCCGAGGTCGCGGACCACGTCGATCAGCTTGCCGGCGCCGCCGGAGGCGGGGACCGTGAGCTTCCGGGTGTGCTCGTCGAGCGTCCACTGGCCCGAGCCGTCGCGGGCCAGGACCTCCTCCGCCCGCGGGAGATCGGCCCGCTCGCGGACGACGACCTCGATCCGCTCCCCGCCGACCCGCGACTTCAGCTCGTCGGCCGTGCCCCGGGCGATGATCTTGCCGTGGTCGATGACGGCGATCGAATCGGCCAGCTCGTCGGCCTCCTCCAGGTACTGGGTCGTCAGGAGGAGCGTCGTTCCCTCCCGGACCAGGGCCCGGATGACGTCCCACATGCCGAGCCGGCTGCGCGGGTCGAGGCCGGTCGTCGGTTCGTCGAGGAAGAGCAGCCGCGGTCGGCCGATGAGGGCGCTCGCGAGGTCGAGCCGGCGGCGCATCCCGCCCGAGTAGGTCTTGACGACGCGGTCGCCGGCGTCGGCGAGGTCGAACTGCTCGAGGAGCTCCCCGGCGCGGCGGGCCGATTCGGCCGACGGCAGCTGGTAGAGCCGCCCGAACATCCAGAGGTTCTCGCGCCCGGTCAGGTTCTCGTCGACCGCGGCGTACTGGCCGGACAGGCCGATGACCGAGCGCAGCTGCTGCGCCTGGCGGACGACATCGAAGCCGGCGACGGTCGCCCGGCCGGCGTCGGGGCGGAGGAGGGTTGCCAGGATCCGGACGGCCGTCGTCTTGCCGGCGCCGTTGGGGCCCAGCAGCCCGACGACGGTGCCCTGCTCGACCTCCAGGTCGACGCCGTCGAGGGCGCGGACTTCCGATTTGCGGGATCGGTAGACCTTGACCAGGCCCTCGGCCGTGATCGCGCGCATGGAACCTCCGGGACGCGGGGACGGGATGGGTCCGGGTGGTGGCTGGGCGGGGAGCTCGGAGTATAGCCTGCGCCTCCGGGACCCGGCCGCCGGCTGCCGGCTGCCAATCGTCGGTCTAGTCCCAGCGGAAGGTCCGGACCGCCAGGCCGGCCGCGCCGGTGCCCCACGCAACGAGGACGATCACCGGCCCGGCGACCTCCGCGCCGGTGCCGAGTGCCGCTCGGAAGAGATCGGCGAGGGCACTCGCCGGGAGGGCGCCGGCGACCGCCGCGATCGGGTCCGGCAGCCGGTCGAGGGGCAGGATCACGCCGCCGACCATGATGAGCACGAGGAAGAGCCCGTTCGTCACCGCAAGCGTCGCCTCGGCCCGCAGGGTCCCGGCGAGGAGGAGGCCCAGCCCCGCGAAGGCGATGGTCCCGAGGACGAGCGCGACCACGACGAGGACGACCGAGAGCTCGGCTGATGGCCGCCAGCCGAGGACCCCCGCGACGGCGACGAGGATCGCGACCTGGAACACCTCGAGGGCCAGGACCGCCGCCACCTTCGCCGCGACGAGGCCCCAGCCGGGGAGCGGCGCGCCGCCGAGGCGCTTGAGCACGCCGTAGCTGCGCTCGAACGCGGTCACGATGCCGAGGCTGACGAGGCCGCTGGCGATGACGGCGAGGGCGAGCGAGCCCGGGAGCATGAAGTCGACGGCCGGGCCCTCGACCCCCGGCACGCTGGCGACGGTGGAAAAGAAGATGAGCGCCCCGGCCGGGATGGCGATCGTGACGAGGATGTTCTCTCCACGGCGGGCCGTGAGGCGGAGTTCGTGGCCGGCCAGGGCGGCGACCGTGACGAGCGGGGCCGCGGGCCGGCTCACTCGACGTCCTCCACGTCGCGGTCGCCGGTCAGCTCGAGGTAGCGTTCCTCGAGGGTCGCCGACGCGGCCCGCAGCTCGAGGACCTGGATCCCCGCCTCCGCGCACCAGGTCGCGAGCGCGGCGACGAGCGCCGGGCTGGGCGGCGGGGCGTCGACGCGGTAGGCGCCGCGGCCCTCGCCGGGTTCGGGAGTCACGGCTGCCCCGCCGGGGTCGTCCGGCGCGGCGGGCGCGACCGCCCGGCGGAGGCCCTCGGCCTCGCTGGCACCCAGGTCGCGGGCGAGCCGGACGCGCAGGCGCGGCTCGGCGCCCGCCGCCAGGTCACCGGGCGTCCCCTCGGCCACGATCCGCCCGCCGTCGAGGATCGCGACCCGGTCGGCGAGCCGCTCGACGTCGCCGAGGTCGTGGGTCGTCAGGAGGATCGCCCGCCCGCCGGCCCGGAGGCCGGCGATGAGCGCCCGCGTCGAGCGCCGAGCGTCGGGGTCCATGCCCGCGGTCGGCTCGTCGAGCATGAGGACCTCGGGTTCGCCCACGAGGGCGAGCGCCAGCGCAAGCCGTTGCCGCTCGCCGCCCGAGAGCCGGCGGACCCGGGTTCCCGCGACATCCCGGAGGCCGACAGACTCGAGCAGCTCGTCGGGGTCGCGTCCGCCGTCATGGAAGCGGGCATAGAGCCGGACGGCGTCGGCGGGCGTCGAGCGCGGGTCGAGGCCGCCGCCCTGGAGCATCAGGCCGACCCGGGCCTTGAGCCCCGGGCCGCCGTGGCGAGGGTCCTCGCCGAGGACCCGGACGGCGCCGCCATCGGCGTTCCGGTAGCCCTCCAGGATCTCCACCGCGGTCGTCTTGCCGGCGCCGTTCGGGCCAAGGAGAGCGACGATCTCGCCGGCCCGGACGTCCAGCGAGACGCCGTCGAGGACCGTCCGTGGCCCATAGCGCTTCACGACGTCGACGAGGGAGAGCGCGGCGGCGCTCCCCGGGCCGGCCGCGGTCACGGCGCCGGGCTGCCGGCGGGCCCGGAGATCGAGGCGTAGAAGCGCTCGAAGTCGGCTTCGGAGAGCTGCCCGACCTGGATCCGGCGAATGACCCCGTCACGGTCGATGAAGTAGGTCTGGGGCCGGGCGATCGCCCGGTAGGCCGCCCGGATCGTGCCCTCGGGATCGTCGATCGTCGGCCATGTCGCGTCGTGGTCGGCGATGAAGTCACGGGCCGGCGCCGGCGGGTCGAACATCAGGATCCCGACGATCGCCAGGCCGTCGACCGCGTGCTCGTCCAGCTTGGCCCGGAAGAGCGGGAACTCCTCGCGACAGGGGACGCACGAGGGACCCCAGAAGTTGACGATCACCGGCCGGCCGCGGAGATCGGCCAGGGAGAGGGCCTCGCCGTCGAGGGTGGTCCCGGCGAACGCCGGCGCCGGCCGGCCCTCCGCGACGGGGTTGCCCGGGCCCGACCCCTGCGCGAACAGGACGATGGCCGTGATCACCCCGGTCGCGATCACGGCCAGGACGAGGGCAACGAGAATCGGCCGGCGACGTGAATCGATCCTGAGAACCGTGCGCGGACCCCTACTTGACGGTGATTGTCCCCGTCATGTTCGGGACGGGGTGAATGGAGCAGATGAAGATGTAGCTCCCGACGGGGAGCCCATCGTAGCTGTACGTCGCGGACTCACCGCCGTTCACGATCTGCTGGTCCTGCAGCACCGTCGTCTTGTCGCCCTGGCGGACGTCGACGTCGTGGACGACCCCGGCCGGGTCCTGGTTGTCGAGCGTGATGCTGAACGGGGTGTCCGCGGGCACCGTGATCGCCCGGATGTCGAAGGCGATGTCCTTGGCCACGATCGTGAAGGCGGTCGCGGGCTCGCCACCGCTATCGCTCGGGGCGGGGGACCCTCCGGCATCGCCGCCGGACGAGACCTGGGGCGGGATGACGCCGGCCTGGACGAGCGCGGCGAGCACGAAGATCACGGCCGCGCCCTGGAGGAGCCCCTTCGGCCAGCCCGGCGCCGGGATGCTCTCGAGGTGGCCCGTCCGATCGGCCTCCTCGGTCCTGGCGTACTCCGCCCGCGCGTCCACGAGCCAGCCGACGAGGGTCGCGACCAGGATGATCACGCCGGCCGCGAGGACCCAGCCGCCGAAGACGAGCCCGGCCATGAGCGCGGCGGTGCCCATCGCTCCCAGGATGGGCCGGAACGAGGGGCCGGGCATGTGGACGCCGGGCGGCGGGCCGGGGTGGACGACGGCCGGCAGCGTCTCCGCACGGGTGGCGTGGTCGTAGTCGCGGATCGCCTCGCGGCCCCAGTAGAGCAGCGTCAGGGCCAGGATGGTCGCCCCGACGAGGAGCGCCGTGCCACCGATGACCATGCCGCCGAAGAGCGACGCCGCACCGAGCGCAGCCACCAACGGGGCGGCCGACCCGCCGGGCATGTGGAGACCGGGCGGAGCCACCGGCGTCACGCGGGCGGGCGCACGCCGGGTGGGTCCGGCCGTGGCGAACCGCCGGAACGTCCAGGCGAACCACAGGGCGGCCAGGCCGGCGAGGCCCAGCGGCATGAGCCCGATCAGCTGGCCCCA
>Ga0214472_10001084_pt1 | contig 31363 bp, 25 predicted proteins | sample RVTome_6_FD_207662 | JGI IMG/M metagenome (GOLD analysis project Ga0214472, IMG submission 207662) | Soil microbial communities from uranium-contaminated site in the Upper Colorado River Basin, Wyoming, United States - RVT140D175 | ecosystem: Environmental > Terrestrial > Soil > Contaminated >...
TTGCTCAACCTCGGACAAGGTCCCTGCGCATGAAGGGCATTGCATGATCTCGAGCAAACCCGGGGGCAGAAGACCCGACCCCGCCTCGGGCTGAAGGAGCGCTGCAACCTGATCGACCACCGCGGCCACATCGGCCTGGGTCGGAGCCTCCACGTTGAGGCGCAACACCGGTTCGGTATTGGACGGCCGGACGTTGAACCACCGGTCACCCATGTCGACGGTCAGACCATCGAGACGGTCCATCTCACCGGAAAAGGCACCGGCGATAGCCTCGATTGCGCCTGCCTTGTCCTCGACCTCGAAGTTGATCTCACCCGATTGGGCATACGACTCGTATTCAGTCCGCAACTCAGCCAGCGGCCTGCCGTCCTCGGCGAGCACCTGGAGGAGCACCAGCATCGCCAGAATCCCCGAGTCGGCCCGGTAGTTGTCGCGGAAGTAGTAGTGGCCGGAGTGCTCGCCACCAAATATCGCACCCGTCTCCTTCATGACCTGCTTGATGTACGAATGGCCCACCCGGGTGCGCACCGGCTCACCACCGGCAGCAATTACGATTTCCGGGACCTTCTTGGAGCAGATGAGGTTGTGGACGATCTTCTCGCCCGGGTGCTTGCTGAGGAGCCAGCTTGCGACGATCGCGGTCACCGTGCTCCCCGGCAGCGACTGCAGCTGATCGTCGATGAAGAAGGCACGGTCGGCGTCGCCGTCGAAGGCCACCCCGAGGTCGCCGTGGTCCTCACGCATCCTCGTCTCCAGATCGACCAGATTCTCGGGGAGAAGCGGATCGGGGTGATGGTTGGGGAAGGTCCCGTCCGGCTCGAGGTATAGACCGGTCAGATGGGCCGGAATACGCTCGAACACGGCGGGAACGGCCACACCAGCCACCCCGTTTCCTCCGTCGGCGATGACTCTCAACTCGGTCATGTTGTCGGTGTCGATGATCGAAATCAGGTGATCGACGTAACCGGCGAGAACGTCGGTCTCGGTGACCTGCCCCCTCGTCCCGGCTGCATCGAGGTCTTGCTCTGCGAGCTGCTTGATCTCGACGAGTCCCGTGTCGGCGCCGACGGGAGCTGCGCCTGCGAGACAGAGCTTTATGCCGTTGTATCCCTTGGGGTTGTGGCTGGCCGTGACCATCGCCCCGGGCTGGTCCATGGCCCCTGCGGCGTAGTAGACCATGTCGGTGGTGATCATGCCTAGGTCGTCCACGTCGACTCCCTGAGACGTGATCCCGTCGATCAGCGCGGCGGCAAGACCGGGCGACGACTCCCGCACGTCACGGCCGACTGCTATCCGCCCGACGCCGGCGAACTTAGCGAATGCAGCTCCAATCCGACGGGCGCCGTCTTCGTCGAGTTGGTCGGGAACCATGCCGCGGATGTCGTACGCCTTGAAGATCTCGTTGAATCGCATATCGGGATTGTACGACGGCGACCAGGCTGAGCAGCGTCGAGTTCCAGAACCAACCTACAATCCGCCGGTATGCCGCATCCCCCACCCTCCGGTGTCGCCATCCTGATGCCGGTCTATCAGCTCGAACCTGCGATCGCCGCCAATATCGATCGTGTGGCGGCCGTAGTCAAAGACTGGCCTTCGGCGGAGGTCATCGTCATCGACGATGGCAGCACCGACCGCACCAGGGAACAGGCCGAGAAGGCTGCTGCCAGCCACGAGCGCGTCACGGTGATCGGATACACGACCAACCGCGGCAAGGGTGGGGCCCTCCAGGAGGGGTTCTCCCACTCGACCCTCGAGACAATCGTGTTCATCGACTCGGATCTCGACCTCCCCCCTGAGCAACTGCCCGTGTTCGTCGGCGAGTTCAACAGACTCGGTGTCGACGTCCTGGCGGGCGCCAAGAGGTCATCGATGACATCCGGCAGATACCCGACCGTGCGCCGCTTGCTCAGCCTGTGTTTCGTAGCGGTGAACCGCCTGCTCTTCCATCTCCCGATCCGCGAGACACAGACCGGCTTGAAGGTGTTTCGCCGGACGGCGCTCGAGACAACGTTGCCCGACCTGGCCACGCTCGGCTACGCGTTCGACCTCGAGCTGTTGGTGAGAATTCGAAAACAGGGCGGCACGATGGCCGAGACGCCGGTCACCCTCGCCAAGGGCTCATCGAGCGGCATCTCGCTGTCCACCCTATGGGAGATGGGGCGCGACACCATCAAGATCTGGTTCCGAAGCTTCCGTTGGTAGGGCCTGCGCCAGAAGCGCCCTCCGGAACACGATGTCCCGGTATCCGGCGAACTTGGGCACGATGATCAGAACGGAAGCAAGCAGATAGAACAGATTCTGCTGTGGTCTTGTCAACGGTCCCCACAGCCAGTCGGCACCTCCAACTATGGCCTGTGTTACGGCCCAGGCCGCGACATTGATGCCGACGAAATTGGCGGTCTCCCGCGCCGTGTCGCCACCTCCGACGAGGCTGAACGTCCACCTGCGATTGAGCCAGTACGAGAACAGGGTGGCCACCAGGAACGACAACCCGATCGCCCAGAACTGCTCCCAGTTGAAGCCGGTATCTTCGGTCTTCGTGCCACCAAACAGAGTCAGAAAGACATTGAACAAGGTGAACGACACGATGGTATTGGCAACACCAACTATCCCGACACGGATGAGCTGGTTGAGTGCTGCCGGTGTGAACAGCGATCGGATGTATCTGGTCAAGTGTCAACCTCGTCGGTAACCACCTGCCCGCTGCGACGGGATCTGCGCCACCACCAGACGACGAAGATCAGCGCCACCACAGTGAGCAGCCTTCCGACGGTTTCGGTCCATGTTTGGCCGAACTCGAGCGAAACTTGCTCCTGGGTGGGAACAACGATCATCAACGACGGGGCCGCCCGGTACGGCCCGTCTGCGCCGGTGGCCTGCCAGTTGGGAAAGTACGAGGTCTTTACCAGGTGTGGCACACCAACCGCCGTGGTGGTAAACGAGATACTGTGGTCCTCGATCACCACATCCGATACGACGGCGCCGTCGGTTGCCAACGGCTCGCCCTCATCGTACGGGCCGTCGATCTCGGAGAACGACGGCCAATCCTCAGGCCCATCTGCGACTATCCAGTTGTCGAGATTGTCGATGCCGTCGTACCACGCGAGGGCAACGTCGACGAAGTCCTCGTCACCGGTGTAGACCATCGGCTCGACGCGGGCGACTTCGATCGGGTCGGACTCGGGCAGCCGGAAGATGGAGTAGCCATCCTCTTCTGTGTAAGGCTGCAAGCCCAAGCGCTTCGCCTCCGCAGTCATCTCCTCGGTCTGGGTGATGTAGTACTCGATGTTGTAAACCGCCGAATGTGCGATCCCCCGTTCGAGGTCGAACGTCCGATAGGTGAGTCCCCGAACCGGCTGCGAAGGTGAGCGGCTCATCTCGGCCTGGTTCAGGAAATGGAACGGCGTAGTCAGCGAAGACTCAAAAAAGACGCCTTCCATCGTCGTGTGATCGTCGGTCCAGTACGGGATCAGCATCAGGGCCATCGGCGTGCCATACGACTGCTGGATGTCCTTGTTGTACTCCCACATCACCCGACCATCCGGGAGCTGATCGACGTCGGTCATGATCGCCTGGAGCTCCGGATAGGTGGATTTGCCCTCGTAGCCTTGGTAATTCCAGTTGACCCATCCCGGAACGTCATGGACACCGATAATGGTGATCGCCACCGTGACCGCAACTGCAACGATGCCAAACGTCAGCGTGTTTTCATGCCGGTTGGGCAGCCAGCGCGCCAGCCGGGTCACCGCCAGACCTGTTGCGATCCCTGCGAACAAGAACATGCCCATGAACCAGTAAGGGAGCAGACGGGCGTTGTATAGGATCGTCCAGCCCTGCTCTGCGATGAGCAGGTAAGAGAGGAACGGCCAGATCGTCATGACCAGCAACACCGCGACGTCTTCGCGGCGGAGCAGCGTCCACACGATGCCCACGATACCGAGAGCAACCATGGGAATGAACTCGTTGGGGAACGGGGTGCCCACATCCGACACACCGGCGCCCCTGATGCCGGTGAGTGGCGTCCATCCCATGTCGGTGGTCAGGCCACCGGTGATTCGGATGAACACGGGAAGCGCCCAGAACGCAACCAGCCCGAACCCGAGGATCCAAGACGATATGAGCTGTGTCTTGCCACGACGTCGCAACAGCAGCGGCAACCCCGTGACAACGACAACCACGATCGTGGTGACGATGTGGCTGAGGGCAGTCAACCCCAACACGACGGCAGCGGCCGGCGTGAACCCCCGCCCTTCCCGCGAATTCTTGATCATCATCCCGGCGTAGACGAGCGACAGGGCGAACGACCAGGAGAACGAGAACTCGCCTGCGAGTGTCGACTTGATGTTGGCCCCAAAGATGGCGAAGCTCTCCATGAAGACGAACATCGAGCCAAACGCGGCCGAGATGGCGGCGACGGGTCGGGCAAACCCGATCGATCGGACCAGGTAGTAGGCAGCCGCCGGTGTCGCTACCAGACCGACAATCGTCGAGATCTTGAATGCGACCCCAAACGGCATGAACACGTCGAGGAAGACGGTGAACAACGCCGGCAGCGGGAAGTAGAAGTAGAACACCGGGTAACCGGCATACCAGGTGTTGCTCCAACCGAGGATTCGCCCCGAGGGCAGCAGCGAGTCACGGAGCACCTGCGGCAGCACGACGTGGGCGCCCATATCCCCACCGGTCGGCGTGTTGGCAGCCAGCAATGACGGCCATTGCACGTCGATGCGGAAATACGGGAACGCATCCTGCGGCGACACCTGCGCCACCAGACCCAACATGATCAACAGGATCAAAACGGTCGGCAGCAGTATCGCCAGCACTACGAGGAGACGGCTTCGCCGAGACGCGAGGAGAGTCAACGAGATGGTTGTCACCGCCGGGAGGCTAGTCGTCTGCGGGTATATGCGAGGTGACGGCTACCGGTGGTCAGGACTTCCCGTTGCGTGCCAGAGCGAGAACGGTGTCGAGCTCGAGGGGCTCACCGTCGCGATCCCACCAGCGCTCTTCACACTCATGGCACGAGCAGAAATTGACTTCGGTCCCATCAGGTAGAGTCAACTCGATTTGGATCACGTTGTTGGCGCCGCATGCCTGGCATTGGAGTGGCGCAACCGGAGTGCCTCGTCTTCTACTCATAGCCGTAGACTAGTCAATTCGAACCGCACCCATACCCAGTTTTCGTAACCAGTTTTCGTAACCAGTTTTCGTGTCGTTCGCAGCCGATACCGGGGCCCGCAAACGTCGATCACGACCCTTCACCGGCCAACTCCGGAATCTCTTCGAGCTTGCCGATGTAGCGGGATCTACGTTTGCCGTTCTCCCACCAGTACGCATACCAGTAGGGACCATGCGGGCACCGGGTGCACGAGCCTTTACCGCACTTGACCATCTGCCTGCGCAGTTTGACCTCGGGCTCGTTGGCAGCATCGAACACTCCGCGGTTCTCGAGCCGCGCTCGAGCCAGTATCAACAACCGGCGCAGCTCCGGTTCATCCATCTCCCTGACCGCCTCGAGCACATCACGATCAATGGGCATGGCGATCAGGCAGGGACCGCAAACAGGCGGGCCATTGGCGAGCGATGATCCGTCAAGGTCCAGCCGACCGGTGCGCTGAGCCGGGCAGCATGCCGGCCACAGAACGGGTACCCGGCGCCAGACACCATGTCTCCGTCGAGGTCTTTTAGCCACATCGAGCGCGAGCCGTAGTCAAACGACATCACCGAGTCGGCGGGCGAAGTGCATCTGGTACATCTCATCACGATCGAGACGCTAGCGCCAAGCCTTCGATCCGCGATGGATTACGCCACGTCCAGACCCGCCCGCCGGAGTGCCCGTTGTAGCCGATACTGGCCCACCGGTCCGGCAAACTGTCTGTCGAGCCGACCGGACCCGTCGATTACAAGGGTCAACGGCACGCCGGTGACACCCACCCGCTCCTGGAGATCGGCCTCGAGCTCGTAGGTGACCTCGCGGAGTGGAACGCCGGTCGCCTTTGCGGCAGCGAGCACTTCCTTGCAGCGATGACACGCCGTCGAGGTGAAAACAACCAGGCCGGGCTCAAAGCCGACACCACCGATGTCGACGGGCTGATGTGTCGCCAGCTTCCGTTTGGCGAGCATTCCGAGACCCGCCGCAACCGCGACCACCACCACAACGAGTAGCAGCCGGCCGAGCGGATCACTCATCAACAACCGTCCCGGCAACAAACACGAGTCCCTTTTCGGCTTCGGCGCTCCATGCAACAGAGATCGGGACCGAGGACTCGACGAAGTAGCCGCCCACAGCCGGGTCGTATCCGAGCGGGACGCCAAGCACGGTCCCCGGAGGAACCGATTGCTTGGCCGTCGGCAGACTCTGGAGTCCGAGCGGCTGGAGAGCGACCGTCGCCGCCTCACTGCCGGTGTTCATGAGCCACACGGTGGAATCGGCGCCGCTGAAACCCTGCAAGCCGGGCAACAGCCAGGTGGTTGCCGGCCGGCTGATACCGACGGTGCCGGCGATACGGTCACCGCCGCCCGGATTCTCGGCGTTCTCTTCTGTACCCTCGCCGGCATCCTCACCGGTTGCCTCGTCAACCACGGTCGACTCTTCAGCAATGACAACCGCGGAAACAGGGGCGCCGGCACGTACCCTCGCTCCCATGGCGCCGTCGGCCAGGTCGCCGAGGTCGACTCGTCTAGGGATGAACGGATCCACCGTGACCTCGCGGGCATCCAGCGTCACCCCCTCGGCGGTGTACACGTCAATGGTCGCGGCGACCGGTTCGGATCCGGTGTTAGACAACATCAAACTAGGGCGGTAATCACCGCTGCTGGTTGCAACCGGGAACTCCCAGTACGTCGCGGTCGCCATACCGGGCCAGCTCGCCTCATCACTCGACCCGGCGACGACGAGCGACGGGATCACGAGGCCCTCGCTGGTGGTGACGGTCAACGAGAGTTCGTTGAGCAGCGGGATCAGCTCGTTGAGCTGGATGTCCTGCCAGGTGCGGCCGTCGACATCGATGCTCTGCAGGTCGACGAGTCCCGTCTCACCGGACTCGCTCGAACCGCTCACGGTGACTTTGGCCAGCTCGGGGAAGGGGTTGAACAGCCGCAGCGTCGTGGTCCGTCCCTCACGGGTGGTACCTCCCGGAAGCTCCCACACCTTCGGGATTCGCGCCAGACATCCATCGCCGGTGAGAAGAGCCTCGCTCTCGACTATCGCGGCAACCGCGGCGGGGCCGTCATCGAACTCCACAAACAACGGGGTATCGCCACGGCGGACGATCTCGCCCACATAGACCACGCGGGCACCGGCGGTGTCGAGCGTGACGACGTCGGTGTCCGGGTCATCACCGACGATCTGTTGAGGCAGCGTCAAGGAGCCCGTGACCGGAGTGTTGGCGGCGATCATCACGCTGGTATCCCGCAACGCCCCACTTGCCGCCCAGGTGCAGTACCAGACACTTGCGGTGGCAGATGCCGCCGATTCGCGCTCTTCGGGACCGGTGAAGTCAGGTCCAGCCGGAGCATCGGGCTCCGGCATGGTGAAGGCGACGAAGGCGACAGCGGCGACAAGCGCGACAACAAGCACCCTCTTCATCGCCGTCTCCTTGCAAACCCGGAGAACAGAACGTAGAACACAAACATGCCCACCGCAACGAAGCCTTGATTGCGGCGGACACCTATCGGTTCGAATTGGGCAACGCCGTCGGCGGCCGACACCTCGTTGCCCCATGTCAGCTGCGACCACGTTCCCGGTCCCCACCGTGAGTTGGCGCTATCGGCGAGCCACACCCGTTCGCCGCCGGCCGGTTCCCCTTCGTATCCTGTTCCCGACGAGACCCATACGTCCCCGGTTGTGGTCAACGCTCGCACCGGGTTCTCGGCATCGACCAGGAACGTCGGCCGTTTGGCTCCACCCAGCCGGACCAGGTCCAACTGACCGTCGAAGACCGGCTCGAGCGGCGTCTCACCGGTCACGACAACCCATCTGACACCAAACGCCGCGAGCCTCGCACCCGCACGTACCTCCTCCCCGTCGATCAGGTCGAGCAGCAAGCGCTCGAGGGCGGCGTCGGCGCCCGTCGGCTCGGGCAGCGCCAATTCCCAGAGTGCCGGTAGCGGGGCGGGAGCAACACGCCACGCCGCGCCTCGGACTACACGCCATTCGCCAGGCAGGGTCTCTTCCGGGCCGACAAGCAGAATCCTGGAGGCGGAAGCATCACCTTCGGCAGCGGCCGTGAACCGCAGCGGATCGGTGAACTCGTCGGGAGGCAGTCCCCCTCTTCCGTTGTACACGGTGACGAGCGTTAGAGCGACGAGAACCGCGGCGCCAACGGCGCCGCCACCCGCGACAAGGCGGCGGGAGCCTCGAATCTCGGTTTTCCGTAGCAGATCGAGCACGCCGCCGGTCAGGAACCCCGTTCCGAGCGCAGACACCGCGAGACCGGAGATTGCCACCTCACGTCCAAAACCTAGGTCAAAGCTACGGGCGGTCAGCGCCCCCAGCCCGACCAGCAGACCACCGAGCAGGATCGAGTTGAGCTGGCGGCCGGTGCCGGCCAGCACTCCGGCCACAAAAGTGACTCCGACGGCCGCAAACGGAATGATGCTGGGGGTCCAGTACTCGGCGCCGGCCTTCAGGTACGCCTCGAGATCCTGGTAGGCGATCCACGGAAGTAGAAGCGGCAACGCCAGGACCGATCCGGCAACACCGACTCCAAGCGACGTCCAGCCGGCTCGATCCGTCGGCTGCAGCAGTGCCCGCAGCAGCAAAACGACAGCCGGAACAACAAGCAACGGCGGGGCCACAACACCGAGCAACCCGACGACCCACGCCACACCGAGGATGCGTCCGGCACGTCTGATCCAGCCGCGAGGCCATCTGGACACGGCGACCCTGATGGCCCATGGCAGAACCCCGAGGGCGAGGAGCTGGCCGAGCCCCGTACGATCCCCGATCGCTTGTGCTGCCGGCCCACCAACGACGACCACCCCGGCTGCCCAGCCGGCGATGACCTCGATCTCAAAGATTCGCAGCAGACGGATAGTGCCCCAGATACCGGACACGATCGCGGCCAGTGTGAGAGCCCAGGCGGCCAGCTCGGGCGAATCGAGCAGCACCCACTGAACTGCGCCGGCAAAACCGATCAGCGGGGCAAGTGGCTCGACCGAGCCAAACCCGCCGGGGTTCCAGCCCCCGGCATAGGCGCCGAGCGCATCGGCACCTGAAGCCGGAAGCGGTGAGCTGTACCCCACTGCCGGCCACCCTGCCGACCACAGCGAGCGAACCGCCAACAGTGACACGAGAACGGTGAGCACACCTACCACGAACGCCGGCTGTCTGAGGTCGCTGCCGAGGTTGGCCACATTCAGACCTTCTGCGCGGTCGATTCGAGCGCGTAGCCGACCGCTGACCTCCTTGGTGAGATCGGACACTATTGCTGAACCACGCATCTGGAACCGGAAGAGCTCGGCATCCCCAAAGGCTCTGCCCTTTCTTGCGGTAATCCGGTCACGGACCAGCGACGGGAGATGCCAGACATTCCACGCCCATGCCCGGACGAAATCAAACAGAGCCCAACGACCCAAGAACGGGCTGACGACTACCTCGAGCAATCCGATCAGCAGCCGCAGCGGGACGGCCCACGCCAGTGTGAGCCAGCTGTAAACCTTGAGCATGGCCCGGATCCGGCCACCCCACTCGCGCCATGATTCGGCCCGAAAACGCTCGGCCGGGAACAAGACCTCCGACGAGGGAACAACAACCACCCGTGCACCCCGCAACCGGGCTCGCTGGCACAGGTCGATGGCCGCCGCCTCAGGCGGCATCTTCGGGTCGGGCCCCGCCACCCCGCGGGCCAGGTCACGCCGGATCAACATGGAGACACCCGCGATGGAGGCGACGTCTCGGACGACGTCGTACTGCCCGGCATCGATCTCGTCGAGATCGAGTCCGAGGTAGGGAACGTCGAAGACGTCCGTTGCAATACCGACAGCGATGAGCCGCTCCGGGTCGTCAGCGCGCACCAGTTTCGACCCGGCGACCGCAGCATCCGCGCGCTCCGCCTCTACCACGAGCGCCTCCAGCGCGTCCGGCCTCGGCAGTGCGCCCGCATACAGAAGCCAGAGGTGAGTGACCGAAGGATCGATCGAGCCAAGCAGGTTGGGAACCGAGCTCATCCATTCGACACCGGCACCGTCCGCAGCCTGTCTCCCTGCGCTCCCCGAGCCGACCACGACCAGCCGCGCCGTCTCGTACACTTGGGCCCGCACTCGGGCGATCGTGTCACCGACGTCGGTGCTGTCGTGTGCGAGCACGGCAGCAACAACTGTAGGTTTCGGAGTCCCGGGGGATGACATAGGCCGCATTCTGGAGTCGTGACCGATCTATCGCAATCTGGACTATCGCAATCTGGGCGTCGTTGTGCTTTGTGGTGGTGTTGGGGGCGCCCGTATGGCTCGGGCTCTCTCGGGTGCCGTCGCACCCGACCGACTGACGCTAGTCGTCAACGTCGGGGACGACGAGTATATGTATGGCGCGTACGTAGCGGCAGATGTCGACACAGTGACCTACACCCTGGCCGGGATCGAGGGACCGAACGGGTGGGGAATCGATGGCGACACGTTCTACGTAATGGATGAGCTGTCTCGGCGTGGCATAGACACCGCCTTTCGTCTCGGCGATCGTGACCTGGCCACGTGTCTTCACCGCACCGGCGCCATCCGGGCCGGAACCCCGCTGTCCGAAGTCACCGCGGAGATCGCCACCTCGCTCGGGGTCGAGCCCACGGTCCTGCCCGCCAGCAACGATCCGGTGCGGACGGTGGTGCAGGTCGCAGATGGCACCCGGCTGTCGTTTCAGGAGTACTTCGTGCTTCGCCGGCATGAGGACGACGTCGTCGGGCTGGAGTACCGGGGAGCCGAGAACGCCGCCCCGGCCCCGGGGGTTCTCGATGCCATCGAGGCTGCCGACCTGGTCGTTGTCGCCCCGTCGAACCCGCCGCTGTCGGTATGGCCGATTCTCGCCGTGCCGAAGATTCGCCGCGCGATCGAGTCGGCGCGATCGGTGGTTGCGGTGAGCCCGCTGTTCGGTGGCAAAGCCCTCAAGGGGCCGGCCGACAAGGTGATGGCATCGCTCGGTCTTGCACCGGGTACAGCAGGAATCCTGGACGCATACAAGGGGCTCGCCTCATCGCTCGTGATCGACCAGGGCGATATCGCCGACGAAGCTCTGTCAACCGCAGACGTGCGGGTGATCGCGACGGACACCAGAATGACGACACCCGAGCAGGGCGCGGATTTTGGCGCCTGGCTGATGGATACGATGACCCGATGACGCCCGTACAGATCTTCCCCATCACCGGCATCCCCGAGGTCGAGCACGGGGACGACATAGCCTCCTTGATCCTCGCCGCCCTCGCCGCCTCTGACGTGAGCCTCTCTCAGGGAGACGTGCTGGTGGTCACCCACAAGATCGTCTCCAAGGCAGAGGGCCGGATCATCGACGCCGGGGACGAGGAGGCGTACCGTGCCGCAGTGGAGGCCGAAGCAGTGTCGATCGTGCGCAGACGCGGTGACCTCGTCATCACCCAGACACGACATGGGTTCATCTGCGCCAACGCAGGAGTCGATCGATCGAACGTAACCGGCAACCGGGCCGTTCTGCTGCCGCTCGACCCTGATCGCTCCGCCCACGGAATCCGGATGCGGGTCAACCGGGCAGTGGGGTTCGACGTTCCGGTGATAGTGACCGACACTTTTGGCCGAGCGTGGCGCCGCGGGCAGACCGATTTCGCCATCGGCATCTCGGGGATCGCAGCCATCGACGACCACAAGGGAAGACCCGACGCCAACGGACGGATCATGGAGGCTACGGAGATCGCCATTGTCGACGAGATCGCGTCGGCCGCCGACCTGGCCATGGGTAAGTCGACCGGGGTCCCGGTGGCGGTCGTCCGTGGGGTCGAGTGGGCGCCCGGCGACGGGAGGCTCACCGAGCTGGTTCGCCCGCCTGCGGAGGACCTGTTCCGCTGATGCCTGAGCTTCCCGAGATCGTCACATATCTGGATGCCATCGAGCGTCACGTCGGCAACGACGTGCTCGAGACCGTCAGGGTGAAATCGTTCTCGCTGCTGAGAACATACGATCCACCGATTGATGCCATATTCGGCCGTCGGCTCACCGGGCTGCGTCGAATTGGCAAACGCATCGTATTCGAGTTCGACGACCTGTTCGCAGTCCTCCACCTGATGGTCGCAGGCAGGCTTCACTGGCATGGTGAGCGCAAGAAGATACCCGCAAAAGTGGGTCTTGCCGCTTTCGACTTCTCGCGAGGGACGCTGTTGCTCACCGAGGCGGGCACCAAACGGCGCGCATCGCTACACATCCTGCACGGCGAGGACGCACTCGCCGACCTGGACCCGGGTGGCATCGAGATCGACACGGCGACGTTGGACCAGTTCAGAGCTGCCCTCATGGCAGAGCGGCATACGATGAAACGCGCGCTGTCAGACGCTCGCTACATCTCGGGGATCGGCGGTGCGTTCGCAGACGAGATCCTCCACGCCGCCCGCCTCTCCCCCATGCAGATGAACACGAACCTCTCCGACGACGAGGTCGAGCGGCTGTTTGACGCCTGCAGAAAGACACTCGAGACCTGGGTGCTGATCCGCCGGGAGGACACCGGCGACGGTTTCCCGGAGAAAGTCACGGCATTCCACCCAAGGATGGCGGTTCATGGCAAGTACAACGAACCGTGCCCGGTGTGCGGAACACCGATCCAACGAATCGTGTACGCATCCCGGGAAACCAACTACTGCCCCGGTTGCCAGACCGGCGGCAAGGTACTCGCCGACCGCTCACTGTCCCGGCTTCTCAAGGACGACTGGCCGAAGACGATCGACGAACTCGAGTCGTGAACCATTTGGGGTCAACAAGACCCATCGCACCAGGCCGGCAACCGGCGGTCCATTAGATTCCCTACCCTGTGTGGAGTCATCCGCACCCAATCACAACGAACCAGGCGGCGGGGCGGATTTCCTGGGAGCCCGGTCGAGAACAGGAGCAACACATGACACGCCGTGCCTTGGTGACCGGAATCACCGGCCAGGATGGCTCGTACCTCGCGGAGCAGCTGATCGAGAAGGGATATGAGGTACACGGCCTTATCCGTCGCGCCTCCACATTTACTACCGAGCGCATCGACCACCTCTACCTCGATTCGCATCTCGAGGCTGCGAAGCTATTCCTCCACTATGGCGATCTTGCCGACGGGAACGGGCTCAGCCGTCTGATCAAAGAGGTCGACCCGCACGAGGTCTACAACCTCGGTGCGCAGAGCCACGTCGCCGTTTCGTTTCACAATCCGCTCTACACGGCAGACGTTGTCGCCCTCGGCACACTGCGCGTACTCGAAGCGATCCGGATGACCAATCCCGCCATCAAGTTCTATCAGGCATCGTCGTCTGAGATGTATGGGAAGGTTGCGGAGACCCCACAGTCGGAAACGACACCATTCCATCCCCGGTCGCCGTATGCGGTCGGCAAGGTCTACAGCTTCTGGCAGGCCGTCAACTACCGTGAGGCGTACGGGATGTTTGCCGCCAACGGGATCCTGTTCAACCACGAGTCGCCCCGCCGTGGTGAGACCTTCGTTACCCGGAAGATCACCAGGGCGGCAACCCGTATCAAGCTAGGGCTCCAGAGGAAGCTCTACCTGGGCAACCTCGATGCCGAGCGGGACTGGGGCTTTGCGGGCGACTACACCGAGGCGATGTGGCTCATCCTCCAGCAGGATGAACCCGACGACTACGTCATCTCGACCGGTGAGCGTCATTCGGTACGTGAATTCGCAGAGAAGACGTTCACCATGCTGGATCTGGACTGGGAGGAGTACGTCACCGTCGATCCCCGCTACATGCGACCGGCAGAGGTCGATCTGCTCCAAGGTGACCCCAGCAAGGCACGTCGCGAACTCGGGTGGAAACCCCAGGTCAACTTCAACCGGCTCGTCGAGATGATGGTCGAGTCAGATCTCGAGCTGGCAAAACAGGAGAGAGCTCTGGTTGACGCGGGGTTGAAGACGATCGAGTGGAAAGGGAACAACTCGTGATCGAGGGGAAGCGCATAGTCGTCACCGGAGGGGCGGGTTTCCTCGGTTCGTTCATCTGTGAGCTGTTGCACAGAGCCGGAGCCGGCGAGCTGGTGATACCCCGCAGCGCCGTATACGACCTCACCGAGCAGGACGCGGTTCGGCAGCTCTACAAGGACTCCGACCCGGATATCGTGATCCACTTGGCCGCAGAAGTCGGTGGTATCGGCGCCAACCGGGCCAATCCCGGACGTTACTTCTACGCCAACATGGCGATGGGGCTGCATCTGATCGAAGAGGCTCGCAAGCGAAAGCTCGAGAAGTTCGTGCAAGTCGGCACCGTCTGCGCCTACCCCAAGTTTGCCCCGGTGCCGTTCCGTGAGGAAGATTTGTGGAACGGGTACCCGGAGGAAACGAACGCTCCGTACGGTGTCGCCAAGAAGAGTCTGTTGGTGATGCTTCAGGCGTACCGCCAGCAGTACAACCTCAACGGGATCTACCTGCTGCCGGTGAACCTGTACGGCCCACGAGACAACTTCGATTTGGAGAGCTCGCATGTCATCCCGGCGCTGATCCGCAAGTTCATCACCGCTCGTGACGAGAAGTCTCCTGAGGTTGTCGCGTGGGGCACAGGCTCTGCCTCCCGCGAGTTTCTGTACGTCGAGGATGCGGCCCGAGCGATCGTCATGGCGAGCGAGAAGTTCAACGGTGAGCAGCCGGTGAACATCGGCACCAGCCACGAGATCACCATCCGCGACCTGGTCGAGTCGATCGCCAAGCTCACCGGCTACGACGGCAAGGTCGTGTGGGACACGTCGAAACCCGACGGCCAGCCCCGCCGCAAGCTCGACACGACCAAGGCCAAGAAGCTTTTCGGCTTCGACGCCGAGACCGATCTGGAAACCGGGCTCACCAAGACCATCGAGTGGTGGGAGTCGCAGGGGGGCTGACGCTTCCGGCGTAGCGAACTTCGAGATATCGAAGTCAGCGGCGCCAGCAGCAGCACGCTGTTAGAAGTCGGCGGAGTTGGGCGTTCTTGGGAAAGGGATGACGTCGCGGATGTTCTGCATGCCCGTCGTGAACTGGACCAAGCGGCCGAAGCCGAGACCAAAACCGGAATGGGGCACCGTGCCGAACTTCCGCAGATCTAGGTACCACCAGTACTCGTCCTCGGGTAGGCCCTTCTCCCGGATCGACGCGAGCAGCACGTCGTGACGCTCCTCACGCTGGCTGCCACCGACGATCTCACCCACACCCGGTAGCAGCACATCCATGGCGGCGACGGTCTTGCCGTCGTCGTTCCGCCTCATGTAAAAGGCCTTGATCTCCTTTGGGTAGTCGACGACGACAACCGGCTGGTCGAAGACCACCTCGGTGAGGTAGCGCTCGTGCTCCGACTGGAGATCGGCCCCCCACTGCACCGGGTACTCGAAGGACTCGCCCGACTTCTCCAGGGCATCGATCGCCTCGGTGTAGGTGATACGTCGGAACTCGCTGGTTGCAAGAGCATTGAGCCGGCCGAGCAGCCCTTCCTCGACCCACTTGTCGAAGAAGGCAAGATCGTCAGGGCACTTCTCGAGAACATACTGGAACATGAACCGGATGTAGTCCTCCGCCAGATCCGCGTTGTCGGACAGGTCGGCAAACGCAACCTCCGGCTCGATCATCCAGAACTCGGCGAGATGCCGCCGTGTGTTCGAGTTCTCAGCCCGGAACGTTGGGCCGAATGTGTACACCCGGTCGAGTGCGCTTGCGTACGTCTCGGCGGACAGCTGCCCGCTGACCGTCAGGTAAGCAGGCTTCCCAAAGAAGTCCTGTGAGTAGTCGACGGCGCCATCGACCCTGGGAGGTGACGAGAGATCGAGGGTTGTCACCTGGAACATCTCGCCGGCGCCTTCGGCGTCGCTCGACGTAATCATCGGTGTGTGGAGATACAGGAAGTCTCGCTCCTGATAGAACTGGTGTGTGGCGAATGCCAGCGCATTGCGGACACGGGCGACGGCGCCAAACGTGTTGGTACGAGGTCGAAGGTGGGCGATCTCACGAAGCTTCTCATAGGAGATGCGCTTCTTCTGGAGCGGGTAGTCATCCGGATCGGCCAGGCCATATGCAGTGACCTTCGTGGCATGCACCTCGACTGCTTGGCCTTTGCCCGGTGACTCTACGAGCTCTCCCTCGATTACCACAGCGCTGCCGATGGTGAGCTGGAGCACCTCTGATTCGTAGTTGTCCAACTCACCGGGAACCACGACCTGGATACCCGAGAAGCTCGACCCGTCGTTGATCTCGAGAAACGAGAAGCCTCCCTTCGAGTCTCTCCTCGTTCGCACCCAGCCGGCCACCTTCACCGGCTCGCCGATGGCGTCCGAAGTCAGCACATGCTTGATCAGGGTACGTTTCACCAGTGCCTCGCTAGAAGTGGCGGTTCGGTCTGCGAACGCCAGGCTACTTGTCGGCGGTCTCGGTCGCTTCTGACGGTTGGGTTCCCGGCTGACCCCATTCCGCCATCGACCCGGCAACAAGAGTCATCTCAGCTCGCAACGGGGCGAAGTTGTAGATGTAGCCGAGAGAAGGCGTACCGATCATGTCGAGCTGATACCGGAGATCCTGGGTACTCGAGTAGTCGTGACCATGTGCCGTGACCACGATCACCCGGTCGGCAAGCCGGACCAGGCTCGTCGAATATGCAACACTGAGGATCGGTGGCGCATCGACGAGGATCAGGTCGTACTGCTCGCCCCAATCGTGAAAGACCTGAGCCACCGACGGCAGCGACAACAAGTCGGCGGCAGCGACGTCCGGGGTCCCCGACGACAGCAGATCGACGGATCCGGCGCCTTCCATGTTCACACTCACCGTTGCCTCTTCCAGGCTCGTCTTGCCGCGGATGAGGTCGGCGAGGCCGTGTCGGGGCGCTACCGAACCGATCAAGATCCTTGTCAGCTCCTGGCTGGTGAAGTCGGCGTCGACGACTAGAACTTTGTTGCCGCTCAGTGCAGACGCAAACGCCGTGTTGGCGACCGCGGTCGTCTTTCCGGCTGAGATGAGAGCCGAGGTGACGACAACAGTCCTGAAAGCCGGGCCGCCTGCCTCGGCGCGATCGCGCTGCACGGCAATGGCGGTCGAGACAAAGCGGAACGCCTCGGCGGAGACGCTGCCGGGTGCTTCAACGACCGGAAGGTTGGTCGAGAGCCGCTCGTCGAGGAAGTTGGGAATGTCGGAGATGAGTGGGCTGCCCAGCGCTCGCTGTGGCTCGACACGGGACCCGAACCGTCTGCGGCTTCGTGACAGAGGGAAGGCAATAGCCGACCCGACGATGGCACCGAGCATGAATCCGGCCAGCACGGGGATTCCGATGCTGCTCGGCTCCGCATTGGCGGCGGGGTCCGAGAAGACCACACCACTGGTCGAGAGCTGCCCGTCGACCTCGCGTTGATCGCGAACCAGCTGAAGGTCGGTGAGCCGTTGCCGCAGATCGTCACGCTGATCGATGAGCGACTGCATCGCCAGGTCGGTGTCCTCACGAGCGAGCGCGGTTTGCAGCGTCTCGATCTCGAGTCGTATCTCGTTGAGACGTGCCGCAGTGTCTGCCAGACCATCGATCGAGGCGGACGCCGAACTCGGCTCAAAAAGCAGAAGACGGGAGAGCGCGTTCTCCAGCTGCGCCTCCAGAGCCAGCCGGCTCGAGTCACTCAACTCCAACTCGCGCAGCTGCTCTTCGACATCACGCAGACGTGTAGTGAGTTCGGTGATGGATGAATCCAGACCAAGAACGGCGGCATCGAACTCGGCGGCCGCCGATTCCCGCCCCACCTGCTGGTACGCGGTGGCCACCGCATTAGCCATTGTGATGGCCTCATGCTCGGTGGTCCCCGAGTAGGTGATTGATATCGAATCGGAATCGGTCGAAGCCTCGACCGTCAGCGCCTCCTCCATGACGTACTCAACGTCTGCCTCCACCGGAGGATCGGCCTCGGCAGCCAACCCGACGGCTCTCGTGGCGACCACACGCGACGAGGCGATCTCCGCCTGGCTGCGAACGTAGCGTTCGGGGGTGGCGTCGTACCCGACGGTGAACAGGTTCGAGATCCGCGGGTCCTCGACAGTCAGGGATGTCGTTGCCGTGTACGCCTCATTGGACGATCCGTAGAACCAACCCAGCCCGGCGAACCCGATTGCGAGCAGAAGCACCAACCAGCGGTATTGCCACGCCGCACCGGCAACCGTCGGCTCGAACTGCTCATTCGTCTCGTATACGGCGATTCTGTCCATTTGCCCTTGCTGTCTCTATGTAGCCGGCCCCACAGGGCCTACCCACGAACGGGTCGGCTGCACACTAGCTTCGGTCTGGATTTCGGTGAGCCCGGGTAATTGAAACCGGGTCAGGATCCGGCCATGCGGCTACAGATCACACCGGTGACACAACGGATCCTATCATCGGGCCCTGTTGGGTACCGTAGGGCTAGTCACCTAGCCCAGGGTGAGTTGCGGACACGCAACGTACGGATGCTCTTGGTCAGCAGCCGTATACTCAGAGTCGTGGAGCGACCCGTATCGCTCCCGGCCAGGACTATTAACAATCGGGGGTAAACGGTGGCAATCACAGGGGTAAATGGCATCGCCGTGATCGGAAGCGGCTATGTAGGTACAGTCGTTGCGGCTTGCATGGCTGCAGTCGGCCACGACGTCGTAGCGGTTGAGATCAACGAAGAGAAGCTAGCCAAGCTCCAGAGCGGGTCTTCCTACTTCTACGAGACCGGGCTGGACGCGCGCCTCCGCTCCGGCATCGAGTCGGGCCGGCTGACGTTCACCAACGACTTCGAGGAGGCCATGGCGAGGTCAGAGGTTGTGTTCCTCTGTGTCGACACCCCTCCGGGAGAAAACGGCCACCCAGATGTGACCAGCGTGACCGCGGCCGCGAAATCCATCGGTCGGGCGATGCACTCGCCACATGTCATCGTCACCAAATCAACGGTTCCGGTCGGCAGCGGCAACTGGCTCACATCGACCATCGAGAGCGTCCTCCCCGATGATGTGGAGATGGGCGTCTTCTCTGTCGTCAGCAACCCTGAATTCCTCCGTGAGGGCTCTGCCGTCAACGACTTCCTCTTTCCGGAGCGCATAGTTCTTGGTGGGGACAACAAGGAAGCTGTGGAACAGGTCGTCGCGGCGTACAAGCCGATTCTCGACCAGAGCTTCCCGGGTGGTTCGACTGAGGCCAAACCGACCCTCGTCACCACCGACCGCTCAACCGCCGAGACGATCAAGTATGCGGCAAACGCTTTCCTCGCTACCAAGATCAGCTTCATCAACGAGATCGCAGAGATCTGTGAATGGGTCAACGCCGACATCAATGAGGTAGCTCATGCGATCGGGCTCGACTCCCGAATCTCGCCGAAATTCCTGAATGCAGGCGTCGGGTGGGGAGGGTCGTGCTTCGGCAAGGACGTGGAAGCCCTGGCGGCTACCGCTCGGGCCCATGGCCAGGAGCCGCTGATTCTCGAGGCAACCCAGCGGGTCAACCAGCATCAGCGTCACCGGCTGGTCCGCAAGCTCCAACAGCACCTGCGCCCGCTGCGAGGCAGCCGGGTCGCACTGCTCGGCCTTGCGTTCAAGCCGGAAACCGACGACACCAGGGATGCTCCCGCGATCACGATTGCCCAGGCGCTCACAGAGCGGGGTGCCATCGTGCGGGCGTACGACCCGATGGTCAAACAGATCCCGGAGCTGCCGAACCTGCAAACGGCCACAGACCCGTACACCCTCGTTGAACAGGCCGACGCCGTCGTGCTGCTCACCGAATGGGCCGAGCTGAGAGACCTCGACTTCCAAATCGTTGCCGAGAGGATGAGAGGCAAGTTGGTCATCGACGGGCGGAACGCCTTCGATCCATCGCGGGTGCGTGCTGCCGGTCTTCTATATGAAGGCATGGGCCGGGGCGCCCTGCCGCCACCAGTCGACCAGGCGTGGTAGCAGGATCATATTAAACCTGTGAGCTGCAGGAAAACCTTATTGAATCCTTAAAGCGGTGACGTCTCTGGCCCGATTATCTTGCGCTGACCATGAGACGAACTTCACAAGCTTTGTTTGCCCTGTTGGCATCGGTTGCGGTCCTCGTACCGATGACTCCCGCCTCCGCAGTGGCTCCCGGGGGGAGCTTCATCGACGACGACGGCAATGTCCACGAGGGCTATATCGAGGCGATCCGCAGCGCAGGGATAACTTCGGGCTGCAACCCACCTGTCAACGACCGCTTCTGCCCGGAGCGGAACGTCAGCCGTGGCGAAATGGCCGCCTTCCTCGATCGGGCACTCAACCTGTCCTACGACGGTGGCCGCGACTGGTTCACCGACGACAACGGATCGCCGTTCGAGGGCTCGATCAACAAGCTGGCCGCCGCTGGGATCACCCAGGGCTGCAGCTCGACCGCCTATTGCGCCAACGACCCCGTCACCCGGGAGCAGATGGCGGCATTCCTGGTGCGGGCGTACGATCTCCAAGGCTCCACATCGGGTAACCCGTTCACCGACGACAACAACTCGCTGTTCGAGAATGAGATCGAGATCCTGCGGGACAGCGGGGTAACCAAGGGCTGCAACCCGCCGACCAACACCAGCTACTGCCCGACACGACCGGTCCGCCGCGATGAGATGGCAACGTTCATCGCACGCGCTTCGGGTCTCGAGGCCATCACCCCACCACCACGCGTCGACGTGGGTGACGTCGACGTCCACATCTACCCGGGCGACAACATCAACAGCATCGCCAACAGCAACCCGGAGGGCACAGTATTCATGATCCATGGTGAGCACCATGGCCAGGAGGTCTCACCGCGCAACTACCAGGTGTTCATCGGCGACGACGCTGTCATGGATGGCGATGACTGGGCCAACGAGGCGTTCAACTCGTACGCCAAGGGCGTGCAGATCATCAACATCGAAATCCGAGACTACGAGCCGGGCGATTGGCGGGGTGCCATCAGCGGCATGGGCGGCGACTGGCTGGTCGAGGGCAGCAATATCCACCACAACCGCACGGCCGGCATCTGGCTCGAGGGCGGCGACCCGGTGGTGCGCAACAACTACATCCACCACAACGACCGCAGCGGTGTCAGCGTCCGCTATAGCGATGGCGGACTGGTCGAGGGCAACGAGATCTCGTACAACAACTATCGCGACCAATGGGAATGGGGCACAGAGGCCGGTGGCGGCAAGATGTGGTCCAACGACGGCCTCGTGCTCCGTGGCAACTGGTCACACCACAACAACGGGCCGGGGCTATGGACCGATCACGACAACATCAACATCGTCTACGAGGACAACCTGATCGAGGACAACGCAGCCAACGGCATCTTCCATGAGATCAGCTACGACGCAGTCATCCGTAATAACGTGATACGACGCAACGGGTTCGATCACTCGGCCTGGCTGTGGGGTGGCGGCATCATGATCGCCTCGTCACAGAATGTCGAGGTCTACGGCAACACGGTCGAGGACAATTACAACGGCATTGCCATGACCCGTCAGAACAGGGGGTCGGGCGACTACGGTGAGTGGACGCTGCGCAACAACCATGTCTACGACAACACGGTCATCGACAGCGGCAACTCCGGTGCCGCCTACGACTGGGGCGGGGACACCATCTACTACTCCGATATCACCTTCGAGGGAAACACCTACTCGGGTAACTCAGGTTGGTACTGGTTCAACAATGAGGTCTCCTGGTCCCAGTGGAACGGCTACGGCCACGACGACTAGGCGTCAGCCTTCGACTGACGTGTGAGTTCTGCTCCGCAGAACTCACACGTGCTCCCGCACATTGTCCCCCTCCACGGTGACGAGGAGCGGAGGGACGGAGCCACGGCATTGTAACCCTTCCAGGGGGACGAGGAGCGCAGCGACGGAGGGGGTGGCAGTGGTCGCTAAGCCATAAACAAGGCCCTCATCCCCCTTCGCTTCGCTCGGGTACTTCTCCCAAAGGGAGAAGAATGCTTGGCCCATCCCCCTTCGCTGCGCTCGGGTACTTCTCCCGAAGGGAGAGGAATGCCGTGGCTCACCCCTTGCGCGACAGCTTGTGGCGGATTACTTGTAGACCGAGCAGGAGCGCGTATGCAGGGTTGTTCCAGACATAGCGCCTCCATAGACGCCGGGGCTCCTGGATGAGACGGAATAGCCACTCGAGACCGGCCTTCTGCATCCACGGTGGCGCCTGCCTCTTTGTGCCTGCCAGGAAATCAAAGCCGGCACCGACACCCAGCAGGGCGATGCCCGGCAACTCGGGACGGATGGCGTGCATCCACAACTCCTGTTTGGGCATTCCCAGCCCCACCCAGACTACGTCCGCGCCACTGTCGCGGATGTCTGCCATCGCCGACGTGGTTTCCTCCTGGCTCATCTCGCGAAATGGTGGGGAGTACAAACCAACGATCTCTGCGTTTGGTGCGATCTCCGCCAGCTTCCCCTGGAGGGCGACAAGCGTCTCGGGAGTGCTGCCGTAGAGGTAGTGCTTCCACCCGACGTCGCCGACAAAGGCCCTGCGCATCAGCTCGGGGCCGTAGACACGCTCTTGTCCCTTGCGCACCGTGGCCCTCAATCCCCACACGATCGGGACACCGTCCGGCGTGGCTATCTCGGCTGCTGCGATTGCTTCGTGCAGTCTCCGGTCACGCCGCGCCGACATCACCGAGTGCACATTGCACACCGCCACCACGGTCGCACGATCCTTCGGGCGGTTCGTCAGCGACTCGATGACGTCGTCATAGGACGTCATCGAGATCGGCACACCAACAACGGGTGCCTTGTCTGCAAAGGTGACGTCTGCGGCAGTCACAAGTCCTCCTAGCGGCGATCAAACCGAGCGTGTTTGACCGAGCGTATACGAGAATGGAAGCGGGTAGGTGCCCCGCTACCCAGGCTAGGTCTCCTAGTGACCCTTCTGCGCGCCCAGTGCGGCCGGGATGGTGAGAGCTAGGATCCGCAGGTCTGCACCGAGGCTCACCGACTCGACATACTCGATGTCGACGTCGGTCGCTTCGTGCATCGGCACGTCACCACGTTCTGAGACCTGCCAGAGTCCGGTGATCCCGGGCTTGACTTCGTGACGGCGGTGCTGCCATGTCTCATACTTCGCAACGATCTGCGGCAACTCGGGACGAGGCCCGACCAAGCTCATGTGACCGAGAGCGACGTTCCAGAACTGGGGCAGCTCGTCGAGACTCCATTTGCGGAGGAAGCGACCGAGCGGCACATGGCGCGGGTCGTCGGGTGACTTGTGATTGACCCGGCGATCGACACCGTCGAAGGGAACATCCTGCCCACGGCGATCCGGGAGCATTGTGCGGAGCTTGTACACGGTGAACTCCCGCTCGTTGGCCCCGATCCTCTGCTGTTTGAAGATTGCCGGCCGGCCCAGCTTCCACCAGATCAGCGGGATGACAACCATCAGGATCGGAAGGGTGACCAACGAGAGGATTACACCACCGGTCCGATCGATGAGAGGCTTGGCGAAGTTCACGTAGAAGCTCTTTGTTGCAACGTCCGGGACAACATGCAGACGCGTCTGTGCGACTGTCTCGTCCCGAATATCGACAATTATCTCTGTGACCGACTCGCGGTCGACCCTACCCTGCAGCATCCCCGATGCCCCCAATTCCACTTGCAAAAACAACAGCCGGTCTTTGGCTGTGTAACTAGCCCAATGCGATGTTAAGCCGGATTACGTCATTAGTAACGAACCATTTCGACTGGGTGACGAAGCACTAGTCACTCAGATGGGTCATCCGACCACTCTATGCATCTGCCCACGGTCGGCTGAATGCGCTAGGTAGTGTGACCGCTACATTCCCGTCACGGTGGGGTGTCCAGATTGGGTCAAACCCGGTGTCGCAACCCGAGCCCACTGCTACCGTACCGCCCGGCGGCAGATTCTGAGGCCGCCGTTTCAGCCCTGACAGCGGGCGAACGTGGTGCACGCGGCCAGTGGGAACTTGCGGATGTGGGCAAATAGCAATCGGCGCATAGCGCTATCTCTGATGTCGGTGGCAGTCGTCGCAGCCACGCTGGCTGGATGTGACGATGGGACGACACCCGAGTCGACGGCGACGACAACGGCCTCGCGTTCGACCACGACGACAACTACAACCACCACATCAACGACAACGACAACTACCACGACGGTCCCTCCGACCTCAGTACCACCGTCGACGGTTGCACCGGTGGAACTCGGCACAACGACAACGACGACCACGCCGGGCGAAACCACGGCGATCGATGACCTACCCGACGATGTCATCGCAGTATCTCCCGACGATGACCTCGCGGCATTGGTTGCCGGCACACCATCTGGTGCGCACTTTGTTTTACTCCCCGGTGTCCACCGCACTGGCGAGACCGAGCCAAAGGATGGGATGACCTTCGAGGGTATCGACGGGGCCGTCATGAACGGGTCCCGGCTTCTCGAAGGCTTTCAGGAGACGGGGGACGGGTGGGATGTCGCCGGTGTCGAGTTGAACATGAACCCGCATGGGGAGTGTGTCGACGGTTACGAAGCATGCGCTCTCCGCAACGACCTGTACGTCGACGACGAGATGATGTGGAGAGTCGACTCCCGGGACGAGCTTGCGCCGGGTACCTGGTGGTCCGACGGGCGCCGGGTTGTGATGGCAGACAACCCGGAGGGGCGAAAGGTCGAGGTCAGCCTCACCGAGCACGCGTTCCGCAGTGACGCCGACAACGTGACAATCCGGAACCTCGTCATCGAGAAATACGCACCAATGGCGCAGCGCGGAGCACTCCAGGCTGAGGACTCTCCCGGGAGCCGGGGCACCAACTGGCTCATCGAGAACGTGGAAGTGCGTCTCAACCACGGAGCAGGCATCCGAGCAGGTGACCAGACGATTATCCGCAGCGCCTACATCCACCACAACGGCCAGATGGGAATAACCAGTGATGGCGGTGAGGGGATCCTCGTTGAATCCTCCGAGATCGCCTACAACAACATCCGCGGCTTCAACTGGGGCTGGGAAGGGGCAGGCACCAAGTTCAAGGAGACGGTGGGGCTCGTTGTTCGCGACGTGACGGTACACCACAACCTGGGGCCGGGTCTGTGGACCGACATCAATAACCGTGACACAACGTATGAGGGCAACGTCGTCTTCAGCAATCACGCGGCCGGCATCTTCCACGAGATCTCATTCGATGCGGTGATTCGAGACAACGAGGTCTACGACAACGGTTTCATCATGGACGACTGGCTGTGGGGTGCGGGAATCCTCATCGCAGCATCGACCGGCGTCGAGGTGTACAACAACACGGTCACCAACAACGCCGACGGCATCACAGGCATCCAACAGCAGCGCGAACGAGACGGTGAGCTGTGGCGGCTCGCCGACCTCAACGTCCACGACAACACAATCACCATGTGGTACGGCCAGACAGGTGTCGTCCAGGACATGGGTGACTCCTCGGTGTTTACCGACCGCAATATCGTCTTCGAGAACAACACGTACGTCGGAGCCGGCCACGAAGCGTTCGCCTGGGACGACCAGGACCTCGACTGGGAGAGCTGGCTGGCAACCGGCCAGGGGCAGGGAAGCACAATCCCCGATGGCTGAGAAACGACGTCCCTCGGTCCTCGTCATCGCGTACGCCTGCTCGCCCCAGATGGGATCAGAGCACGGCGCCGGCTGGGGCGTGGTCACGGCACTGATGGAGTTCGCGGCCGTAACGGTCCTCACCGGGAGTCGCCACATCGACGAGATCCGGGACTGGGAGAAGAGGAATCCCGAGAGCAAGGCTACGTTCGTAGAGGTGCCCGACCGCATCCTCGGCCCCAGGGTCCGCTGGCACCGGGTCCCCGAGTTCCTTCACTACCTGACCTGGCTGCGGAGAGCAGGCAAGAAGGCCCGGCACCTCATCGTCGATGGCCACTACGACGTCGCTTTCCATGCCACATTCTCGGCTTTCTGGCTTCCGACACCGGCCGTCAACCTCGGGCTACCCAGCGTCTGGGGACCGGTCGGGGGTGCGGTGACAACCCCCAAGCCTCTACTCAAGCTGCTCGGTTTCGCCGGCATCGTCCAGGAGGTGCTCGACTATGCATCGGTGAGGCTCATGGCGGCGCTACCGTCGCCGCGCCGGACCGCACTGGCCGCGACCGAGCGGATCCTCCAGAACGAAGACACGAGAGCGATGTTGCCGCCGGCGGCCCGTGGTAGAACCCGCATCGTGAACCACGCGTTGTTCAGCGTCATCCCCCAGTTCCCCGCCGAACCCGATGGCGGTTATGTCTTGTGGGTGTCACCGATGGAGTCGCGGAAGGGGCCACAACTCGCACTCGAGGCGTTGTCGAGAACCGGCGACCACGTGCATCTCAAAATGGTCGGCGACGGACCCCAGCGCAAACGCCTCGAACGCGCAGCCACCGACATGGGTATCGCCGAACGAGTCACCTTCACCGGACTCGTGCCTCGAGACGAAGCCGTCAGGTTGATGCGCGGCGCATCGACCGTGCTGTTCACCGGGCTTCGAGAGGAAGGCGGCCTCGCCCTTGCCGAGGCGATGTACGCAGCGCGCAGGGTCATCGTTCTCGATCACGGAGGCGCCGGGGCAATTGCGAGATCCGCAACCGACCCGTCGAGGGTTGCACTGATCGCACCGGACGACGTCGGCACCACAGCGTCCCGGCTGGCCGAGGCAATCGAGGACCACCTTGCTGCGACTCCCGTTTCGGACAAGCCACTGTTGGACCGAGCCGGTGCCGTCACCGAACTGGCGGCGGCGGTCGAGGCCGCCCGACATAGCTGAAAGTACCCGATTTCACCAACCGACAGCGAAGTCACACCAAGGAGCAAGATGGCCATCGAGAAAGTCTCGGCTATTCCCCGGGGCACAAGACTGGAGGCCGACGTCTGCATCGTCGGTGGCGGCCCGGCCGGTATCTCGCTTGCGCTTCGGTTGAACGAGACGACCAACCTCGACGTCATTCTGCTGGAGAGCGGCGGGCTCGAACCCGAAGATCGCGACCAGGACCTCAACGAGGGTGCGAATGTTGGTCTCGACTACTACGACCTGACCGCCACACGGCACCGGGCCCTTGGCGGGTCTAGCCACAAATGGGCGGGCTGGTGCCGGCCGATGGACGAGATCGACTTCGACGGGCGAGCCTGGATGCCAAACAGCGGCTGGCCGATCTCCTACGAGGAGATGCAACCCTACTTCCGGAGCGCGGCGCGGTTGACACAGCTCGAGAGCGAGCATTGGGCTCAGGCTCCCGGCATGGATCTGCCACCGCTCTATCTCGAGCCCTTTGTCGGCGGCGACGTGAAGATTGCCCTCTGGCAAGGCAGCCCCCCAACCAAGTTCGGCAACACATACCGTGACCAGCTCACGTCGGCTCCGCGGACACGAGTCATCCTGGGTGCGACGGCGACCCGAATTGTCACCGACGAAACGGGCTCTCGGACGACGGGTGTCGAAGTCGCCAGCCTCGATAGGAACGAGATCACCGTCGCGGCTCGTGCCGTCGTGCTGGCGGCCGGTGCACTCGAAACAGCCCGGTTGCTGCTTGCCTCAAACCAGATGAATCTGTCGGGACTCGCCAACGAGCACGACGTCGTTGGGCGCTATTTCATGGAGCATCCGCACCTGGTAACGGGTCGCATCGAGCTGTACCCGGAAGGCACCAACAAGCGCCCGCACCTGGCGGCTGTCGACGAGGGTCTCGGCGGTGTTCGCGCCCGTCTGGCGCTGCAACGACCGTCCGGCGCGATGAAGGTGGCATACGTCATCAGCAGGGAACGCCAGGAGAAAGAGCATCTGCTCAACTTCTCGACACACCTGCGAACGGTGAGCCCGGTCAGCCGTGAGGAGTCAGATGCTTACCAGGCGTTCAAGCTCGTCGTTGGCAACCTCCGATCGCCGAGCCGGATGCTGAACCAGATAAGGGACAAAGCCCTGCCGGAAGACACAAAGCACCTCACACGGCGGCTGGTCAAGGGCACGCCCGAGATCATGCAGGTGATCTACCACGAGGCGTTGCAGAAACCCACACAACTTGCTCTCTACACCCAAAGCGAGCAGTCACCCAACCCGGAGAGCCGGGTCACCCTCGACCGGTCACGCCGAGATGCGCTCGGGATGCCACGGATCAACCTCCACTGGCGGCTGACCCGTATCGACAAGGAGTCGATAATCAGGGCACAGGAGATCATCGGCGCCCAACTCGACAGGTCGGGTCTCGGACGTTTGGTCCCCGAGCCGGCATTCCAGGACGACTCGGATGACTGGGGGCCGGGTCTCCGCGGCGGTCACCATCACCTGGGCACGGCCAGGATGTCGACCGATCCGAAGACCGGTGTTGTCGATCCCCATGGACAAGCTCACACGGTCTCCGACCTATATATCGCCGACTCGTCGGTGTTCCCGGTCGGCGGATACGCCAACCCGTTACTGACCGGTGTCGCCTGGTCGCTGCGACTTGCCGACACCATCGCCGGTCGCTACTAGTGGCCCGCCTGCCGATGGCCGCGACACGAGACGCACACAAGCGGCAACTCGCAGCCGGCGTGGTCGACGCCGGAATGGCATCGGTCGCCACATTCGCCGCGGGCCTAACCGGGGTGCGGCTGCTGGGTGATGTTGACCGCGGCATCTACGGGGTGTTCTTCACCGCCTTCTTCCTCGGCTCGGTGATCGTGACTGAACTGGTCCTGGTCCCGTCCCAGGTTGTTGCAGTCGACCTTCCCCAGCCACAAAGGCTCGGCACAATTCGGCGAAGTCTCACCATCTCGCTCGTCCCCGGGTCGCTGGGGATTCTTGCGGCGTTCGCCGCCGCCGCGTGGACGGGCGGTCTGACAACCGGGTCGGTGACTACTGCTCTTACCGTAACCACCGCGATCACGATCGTTATATCGCCGATGCAGGATCACGTGCGACAGCTACTGCACATCGCCAACAGATCGGTGCATGCTGTCGTTGTATCCGGAGTCCAGCTCGTTGGTGTTCTGATCGGGATCGCCGGGCTGATAGCACTCGACGTGGGTCGCGCCTGGGTTCCGTTCGGGTCGCTCGCATTTGCCAACATGCTTTCGATCGCCGTCGGTATCGTCCTAGCGGGCGGCCACCAGACGTCTCCGTCCGAATACCCCGACCTGGTGTTCCGCAAGCTCGTGTTGTCCGGCAAGTGGCTGGTGTTGCGTGCGGCGGCTCCCGCGACGTTTGCGTTTGTGGCCGCAAACATCCTCACCCAACTCGCCGGGCCGACGACGTATGGCTACGCCGAAGCGGCCCGTCAGGTGGCACAACCGGTCACCGTTCTCTCAGTTGGCCTGATGGCGGTGCTCGGTCCACGTGCGGTCCGCGCCGGGTCCCAGACCGACCCCGCCGCAGGTGCAAGCAATAGACGATCGTTCATCATCTTGATGACCTTGGCTACAGCAGCATACGCCGGCATCGCCGGATTCGATTGGGTAGCAAATCCGATGGCGTGGCTCGTTCCCGCCGCCTATGTGACCGGGGGTTTGGTGCTGGCCACCATCGTCGCCAACCTGCTCGCTGCCGGCTTCCTCATCTACGGGCGGGAGTTGCTCGGCGCCGGCCACGCTCGGGCGCTTGCGGTCATCTCCATCTTCGCCACCCCGGCGCTCCCCCTGGCGGCCTTGACCGCGGGGAGCACGGAAGCGTTTGCCCGACCACTCGGATACATAGTCGAGGGCTCGATAAGGGTTCTCGGTGGACGCTGGTGGCTGAACCGTCACTACGGTGCCGGTACCGGCGAAGCCATCAAGCCGACACAAAACCGCCCCGGCCCTAGATTGGGATCACCGTGACCGACGTTTCACCATCCATCAGCGTTGTCATGCCCGCGTACAACTCGGAGAGATACATCGGGCGAGCCATCGAGAGTCTCCTCAGCCAGACACACACCGATTTCGAGCTGATCATCGGAGAGGACCGCTCCACCGACGGCACTTGGGATGTCATCACCGACTACGCCGCCCGCGATTCCCGGATCAAAGCCTTCCGGAACGACGAGAACTCCGGGTCGGCAACGAGCATCAACCGCGCCGTGGCGATGGCCGCCGCACCGGTCATCGCAGCTATGGACTCCGACGACGTCTCGGTGCCACACCGGCTGGAGACACAACTCAAGCTGCTCCACGACCAGCCGCAGGTAGTTGTGGTTGGTTCGTATGCATCCCATATCAACGAGAACGACGAGATCCTCAGCCTCTCTCGGACCGGCCCGGCATCAATCGCCGAGTTCGAGGAGTTACGCCATCGTGGCGAGCCGACGATGGTTTTCGGCGGCACCTTCATGTTCGAAAAGAGCCGGTTCGATGCTGTGGGCGGCTTCGATGGGTCACTGCGTGCCGCCGCCGACATCGAGTTCTGCGACCGGATGTCAGAGCTGGGGCCCATTGTGGCCGTTCCGGAGGCGCTGCTGTTGTACCGGATCTATCCATCGAGCAACGTGATGCTACGTTTCCGCGAGGGCAGACGCACACATCGCTGGCTCCACGCCCGCCGGGCTGCTCGGAGATCGGGCGAGCCCCTGCCGACACGTGACCAGTACGTCGCCTCCGAGCGGAGCATGTCGTGGTGGCGACGGTTCAACATCTGGCGGGACGACTTCGCCCAGTACTACTACCGCAAGGCCGGGCTCGGATTTGCCCAAGGCGACACACTGCATACAGCGCTGAACCTCACGATTGCCGGGATGGCCCGACCCATTTGGGCGGTCAGACGTCTATGGGATCAGCGTCTCTCCCCAGAGGCACGACGCGTCCACAACAGCCCGCCCTGACAAGCAACCCACGACAGCATCCCCATTTCGGGGGGATCGATCGGCTCTGCTGGGCGAGGGGGGAAGCCACACATTCTTCTCCCTCCGGGAGAAGTACCCGAGCGAAGCGAAGGGGGATGAGGGCCTTACTTATAGCTGGGAGACCACAGCCACCCCCTCCGTCGCTGCGCTCCTCGTCCCCCTGGGAAGGGGGACAATGCCGTGGCTGCGGTGACGATGCGCAGCGAGGGCGACGAGCCAAACATTCTTCTCCCTCCGGGAGAAGTACCCGAGCGAAGCGAAGGGGGATGAGGGCCCTATTCATAGCTGGGAAACCACAGCCACCCCCTCCGTCGCTGCGCTCCTCGTCCCCCTGGAAAGGGGGACAATGCCGTGGCTGCGGTGACGATGCGCAGCGAGGGCGACGAGCCAAACATTCTTCTCCCTCCGGGAGAAGTACCCGAGCGAAGCGAAGGGGGATGAGGGCTTAGGAAGAGCTGG
>Ga0214472_10001085_pt1 | contig 31349 bp, 32 predicted proteins | sample RVTome_6_FD_207662 | JGI IMG/M metagenome (GOLD analysis project Ga0214472, IMG submission 207662) | Soil microbial communities from uranium-contaminated site in the Upper Colorado River Basin, Wyoming, United States - RVT140D175 | ecosystem: Environmental > Terrestrial > Soil > Contaminated >...
TCCGAGCCGGTGGCATCCGAACCGGCCGCTTCCGAGCCTTCCGCGCTTGAGCCCGTTGCGCCTGAGCCGGCTGCGGCCGAGCCCGTCGCCACCGACACCCCGGGAGGGGAAGGCTGATGGCGAAGCTGAAGGTCACTCAGACCAAGAGCGTTATCGGCACGACGCAGGACATGCGCGCCACCGTCCGCTCGCTCGGTCTGCACCGCATTCGCGACGAGGTCGTCGTCGATGATCGCCCCGAGATCCTCGGGATGATCAACAAGGTCAAGCACCTCGTGAAGGTTGAGGAGGTCCGCTCGTGAAGCTGCATCATCTGCGCCCCGCGCCGGGCGCGAAACGCCCCAAGACGCGGCACGGCCGCGGCGAAGGGTCCGGCCACGGCAAGACCGCCGGCCGCGGCACCAAAGGCTCTCGCGCGCGCGGCGAGGTGCATCCGTGGTTCGAGGGCGGGCAGATGCCGCTGCACCGGCGCCTTCCCAAGCTGGGCGGGTTCACGCCGCGGCATCGCACCGAGTACCGTGAGGTGAACGTGGATCGCTTGAACGACTTCGCGTCGGGCGCGACCGTGTCGACCGAGGATCTGATCGCGAAGGGCTTGGTCCGCAAGGGCAAGTCCCCGATCAAGATTCTGGGGCGGGGCGAACTCACCGTTGCACTGACCGTCAAGGCGAACGCTTTTACGGCGGGCGCCCGTCAAAAGATCGAATCGGCCGGGGGCCGCGCCGAGGTTCTCTAGGAGACCGCCCATGTTCAGCGCGTTTCGCAACGCATTCAAAGTCCCGGATCTGCGCAACAAGATCCTGTTCACGATCTTCGTGATCGCTCTGTACCGGCTCGGATCGCACATCCCCGTGCCGGGCATCGACTTCTCGAAGGTCGAAGAGCTCAAAGCGCAGGCGAGCCAGGGCGGCATCTATTCGCTGATCAACCTGTTCTCGGGCGGGGCGCTGACGCAGTTCGCGATCTTCGCGCTGGGCATCATGCCCTACATCACCTCGTCGATCATCATGCAGTTGCTCACGGTCGTTATCCCCCGCTTGGAGGCCTATCAGAAGGAAGGCGCGGCCGGTCAGAAGAAGATCACGCAATACACCCGCTACATGACTGTCGTGCTGGCCTTGTTGCAGTCGCTCGGCATCGTGGTGACGGCGAACAGCGGACGGCTCTTCGGCGAGGGAATTCGCGACTTGTTCGGTCCGAACTTGACATCGGGACGAACGTTCATCGTCGTGCTCACGTTGACGGCCGGAACGGCAATGATCATGTGGTTGGGCGAGTTGATCACCCAGCGCGGGATCGGCAACGGCATGTCGATGCTCATCTTCGCGTCGATCATCTCTCGATTGCCGGCGGAATCGACGGCAATGTGGACCAACGCCGGAAAGTTCAAGGCGCTGGTGTTCTTGGGAGTCGGCATCATGATCATCGTGGCGGTGGTGCTGGTCGAACAAGCTCAGCGACGAATCCCAGTCCAATACGCCAAACGAGTCGTCGGCCGGAAGATGTACGGCGGAACCTCGACCTATATCCCGCTCAAGGTCAACCAGGCCGGCGTCATTCCGATCATCTTCGCTTCGTCGCTGCTGTACCTGCCCGTGCTGGCTTCGACGATCGTGCAGAACGCCGGCTTCCAGCGGTTCGTGAACCGATTCCTGGAAAACGGCAGCCATCCCGGCTACATCCTGACCTACTTCCTGCTCATCATCTTCTTCACGTACTTCTATACCTCGATCACCTTCAACCCGGTCGATGTGGCCGACAACATGAAGAAGTACGGCGGGTTCATCCCCGGCATCCGTCCCGGACGGCCGACGGCCGAGTACCTCGACCACATCCTGACGCGGATCACGTTGCCCGGATCGTTCTTCTTGGGCACCATCGCGGTCTTCCCGTTTGTTTTGCAGGGCATCTGGAACGTCACCTCGTTCCCGTTCGCCGGAACGTCGATCCTGATCATCGTCGGCGTCGGCTTGGAGACGAACAAGCAGATCGAATCGCAGCTGATGATGCGCCACTACGAAGGATTCTTGAAGTAGCGAATGCGGATCGTGATGTTGGGCCCGCCGGGAGCGGGGAAGGGGACCCAGGCGGCGTTGCTTGCCGAGAAGTTCGGTGTCGCGCACGTCTCCACGGGCGACATCCTTCGGGCCGCCGTCGCGGCCGAGACCGATGTCGGTCTGCGCGCAAAGTCCTACATGGACGCGGGCAACCTGATTCCCGACGATGTCATGCTGGAGGTGATCCGCGAGCGGTTGTCCGATCCCGATGCGAAAGAAGGGTTCGTGCTCGACGGCTTCCCCCGGACGGTCGTCCAGGCGCAGGCCCTGCTGGACTTGCTGGCCGATGCGGGCACGCCGATCGAGCGAGTGGTGCTGATCGACGTTCCGGACGAGGCGATCATCGAACGAATCGAGTCGCGCCTGTCGTGCCCGAGGTGCGGACGTGTCTACAGCATGAAGACGCGCAAGCCGCGTCACGATCAGCTCTGCGACGTGGACGAGACGCCGCTGGTTCGCCGCAGCGACGAGTCGGAGGATGTCGTGCGCAAGCGGCTTGGCATCTACCGCGACCAGACGATGCCGGTCATCGGCTTCTACGCGGACTGCGGTCTGTTGCGACGCGTGGACGGAATCGGCCCGGTCACGGAAGTGACCGAGCGCATCGCCGCGGAAATCGCATGATCATCACCAAGAGCGAAGGCGAGATCGCCACGATGCGCCGCGCCGGCGAGGTCGTTGCCGAGATGATCGCAGCCGTTCGCGCCGCCGTTCGGCCGGGTGTTTCGACCGCCGATCTCGATGCGGTCGCAGCGGCCGTGGTGCGCGAGCACGGTGCCACCGCGTCCTTCGTGGGATACCGCGGCTTTCCCGCGACCATCTGCGCATCGATCAACGACGAGATCGTCCACGGCATCCCCTCGCCCGATCGCGTCTTGGCCGAGGGGGACCTGTTCAAGGGCGATTTCGGCGCGATCGTGGACGGCTTCCACGCCGACGCGGCCGTCACCATTCCCGTCGGCGAGGTCTCCGACGAGCTGATGAAGTTGATCGAGACGACCGAGCGGGCGCTGTGGGCCGGCATCGCCGAGGCGCGGCCCGGCAACCGGCTGGGCGACATCGGCCATGCGGTCCAGACCGTGGCCGAAGGCGCCGGCTTTTCGGTCGTGCGCGAGTATGTGGGTCACGGGATCGGCCGTGCGCTCCACGAAGACCCACCGGTCCCGAACTACGGCACGCCCGGCAAGGGGATCGCGCTGAAGGCCGGCCTGGTCATCGCGATCGAGCCCATGGTCAACGCCGGCACCCACGAAACCCGCCTCATGCCGGACAAATGGACCGTAAAGACCGCCGACGGAGCCCTGTCCGCCCACTTCGAACACACCATCGCCATCACCGAAAACGGCCCCTGGGTCCTCACCGATCCCGGCCGGGCCGAGCCGCGGCTGTGAGCGCCGCCAAAGTCAGGTTGTCGCAGGTCAGCGGGCCTGCTAGCATGCCCGTTTGGTCGCCTGTCCGGGTCGGCCGACACCCAAGGAGCACCTAGGGCTATGAAAGTACGTCCGAGTGTCCGCAAGATGTGCGAGAAGTGCCGCGTGGTTCGCCGGCACGGCCGCATCATGATCATCTGCTCGAACCCGCGGCACAAGCAGCGGCAAGGGTAGGAGGAGCCTCAAGCTATGGCACGTATCGCCGGCGTCGATCTGCCTCGCGACAAGCGGGTCGAGATTGCGCTCACCTATATCTACGGTGTCGGCCCGACCTTGTCGCGCAAGACACTCGCCGCCGCACAGATCGATCCGGGCATGCGTGTCCGCGACCTGTCCGACGACGAGGTCGTCCGCCTTCGCGAGTGGATCGACGCGAACTACAAGGTCGAAGGCGATCTTCGCCGCCAGGTGAACCAAGACATCAAGCGCAAGATCGAGATCGGCTGCTATCAGGGGATCCGCCACCGCCGCGGCCTCCCGGTCCGCGGGCAGCGCACGCACACCAATGCGCGCACGCGCAAGGGTCCGAAGAAGACGGTCGCGGGTTCCAAGAAGGTCCGCGCGAAGAAGTAATCGGGAGAACTTGTTTTGGCGAAGCCCAAGAAAGCGAAGCGCAAGGAAAAGAAGAACGTGCCGTACGGGCACGCGCATATCCAGTCGACGTTCAACAACACGATCGTCACGATCACCGACCCGCAGGGCAACACGCTGTCGTGGGCCTCGTCTGGCAACGTCGGTTTCAAGGGCTCGCGCAAGTCCACGCCGTTCGCGGCGCAGCTCGCGGCCGAGGCTGCGGCCAAGCGCGCGATGGATCACGGTGTGCGCAAGGTGGACGTGTACGTGAAGGGTCCGGGCTCCGGCCGCGAGACGGCGATCCGTTCGCTGGCCGCGTCGGGCCTGGAGGTTGCGGCGATCAACGACGTGACGCCGGTTCCCCATAACGGCTGCCGCCCGCCGCGGCGGAGGAGGGTGTAAGTGGCGCGGTACAACGACGCGGACTGCAAGCTCTGCCGCCGCGAAAAGATCAAGCTGTATCTGAAGGGCACGAAGTGCGAGACGCCCAAGTGCCCCGTCGAGAAGCGTCCCTTCCCGCCGGGCCAGCACGGCCGCGCGCGCACGAAGGAAACCGAGTACCTGATTCGCTTCCGCGAAAAGCAGAAGGCGAAGCGGATCTACGGCTTGCTCGAAAAGCAGTTCCGCAACACCTACGAACAGGCGTCGCGCATGAAGGGCATCACCGGCGAGAACCTGCTCGTCCTGCTCGAGCTGAGGCTCGACAACGTGATGATGCGCGCCGGCTTCGCCACGTCGCGCGACCAGGCCCGCCAGCTCGTGAATCACGGGCACGTGCGGGTCAACGGCAGGAAGCTGTCGATCCCGGCGGCACGGCTGCGCGTCGGAGACTCGATTGAGGTCGCCGAGAAATCCCGGCGCATGGCCCCGGTGCTTCACGCGCTGGCCGTGACCGAGAACCGCAGCGCGCCCGGATGGCTTCGCGTCGAACGCGATGCGTGGCGCGCAACCGTCGGCGACGTTCCTGCGCGCGCCGACATCGATGTGCCGGTGCAAGAGCAGCTGATCGTCGAGCTGTACTCGAAGTAACGATCCCCGTGGGAGGGATGCTTTCTTGCTGATCGTCCAGAGACCGCAGATCGTCGAAGAGCCCGTCAACGAGACTCGCTGGCGCTTTTCCGTCGAGCCGCTCGAGCCGGGCTTCGGGTACACGCTCGGCAACGCGCTGCGCCGTACCCTTCTTTCCTCGATTCCCGGCGCGGCCGTTACGCAGGTGCGCATCGAGGGAGTGCTTCATGAATTCTCGACCATCAACGGCGTCAAGGAAGACGTCACCGATGTGATCTTGAACATCAAAGACCTGGTGATTCGGTCCACGCTGGACGAGCCGGTCGCGCTGACGCTTCGCGTCCAGGGCCCGAAAGACGTCACCGCCGAGGACATCACGCAGGTCGCCGGGGTCGAGATCCTCAACCCGGAGCTGCACATCGCGACGGTGAACAAAAAGGGCACCTTCGAGCTGGAGCTGATCGTGGAGCGCGGCCGCGGATACGTGTCGGCCGACCGCAACGCGAAGGGCCGCGACACGATCGGGCTGGTGCCGATCGACTCGATCTTCTCGCCGGTGCGTCGCGTCGCCTACGCCGTCGAGCACACGCGTGTCGAGCAGATGACCAACTACGACAAGCTCGTGCTCGACATCGAGACCGATGGCTCGATCAGCCCCAAGGAAGCGTTCGCAGCCGCCGGCCGCACGATGGTCGAGCTGCTGCAGCTGGTCGCGATGCTGGCCGAGGACGCGCAGGCCCTGCAACTAGGGCCGGCGCCCGAGGACATGGCGCGCCAGTCGGACATGGCGCTGCCGATCGAAGAGCTGGACTTCAGCGTCCGCTCGTACAACTGTCTCAAGCGCGAGGGAGTCGCCACCGTCGGCGACCTGATCCAGCGCACCGAGCAGGATCTGCTCGACATACGGAATTTCGGTCAGAAGTCCATCGACGAGGTCAAGATGAAGCTCGCCGCGATGGGCATGGGATTGCGAGAGGGCTAGCCGTGCCGAAGCCGAAGAAGGGTCCGCGTCTCGGGTCGGGACCGGCGCATCAGAAGCTCATCTTGAGCGGGATGGCCTCGTCGTTGATCCGTGACGGCCGCGTCAAGACGACCGAGGCGCGCGCGAAGGCGGTGCGTCCGGTCGTCGAGCGCATGATCACGCACGCGAAGAAGGGCGATCTTGCCGCGCGCCGTCAGGTGCTGCGCACGATCCGTGACCGCGACATCGTGCACCACCTGTTCGCCGAGGTCGCGCCGCAGTACGCGACGCGGCCGGGTGGCTATACGCGGATCACCAAGCTCGGTCCCCGTAAAGGCGACGCCGCGCCGATGGCCGTGATCGAACTCGTCGAAGGCGAGCAGATCGTGTCCGCCGACACTGAAGACGCTCCCAAGCGCCGCGGCCGCCGCAAGCAGACCGACGCGGAATAGCGGATCCGGCTACGTGCTCTAGGCGGGCTTGTCCTCGGTGAAGGCGTTCTGCACGTAGTTGCCGATTCCGCGCATCATGCTGGTGAATTCCATCGGCAGGACGAACTTGGTGGACGGCGAATCGCCCAGGACCTTGAGCGCCTCGAGGTACTGGATGCCCATGGTTTTCGCGTCCACGACGCTGGCCGCCTCGAAGATCTGCCGTAGCGCCAGCGCGAAACCCTCGGCGCGAAGAATCGAGGCCTGCCGCTCGCCTTCGGCTTGGAGGATGTTCGCCTGCTTGTCTCCCGTGGCGACCGTGATCGCGGCCTCACGCGAACCGTCGGCTTCCAACACGACGGCGCGCCGCGTGCGCTCGGCCGACATCTGGCGGGTCATGGCCTCTTGCACGGCCGGCGGCGGGATGACTTCGCGAATCTCGACGTTGGTGACCTTCACGCCCCACCGCTCGGTGATCTCGTCGAGCTTGATCCGAAGCGCTTGATTGATGTGATCGCGCTTGGCCAGGACATCGTCGAGTGACATGTCGCCGACGATCGAACGCAGCGTCGTGGACGCGACGTTCTGGGCCGCACCCGCGAAGTCGTCGATCTGGGTCACGCTCATGGCCGCATCGACGACCTTGGAGAAAACGATGAAGTCAATCGAGATCGGCGCATTGTCTTTCGTGATGGACGTCTGGTGCGGGATGTCGAGATAGAACTCGCGCATGTCAACCCAGACCGGCTTGTCGATGATCGGAATCAGAAACGTCAAGCCCGGACCCCGAAGGCCGATCATGCGCCCCAGGCGGAAGAGCACGATCCGCTTGTATTCGGGCACGATCTTGATCGAGGACGTCAGAAAGAGCAGTACAAACAGGCCGGCGACGGCCCCGACCACGATCAATGTCGTCATGTCTCTCCCTCCGTTCGTTTCGTTGGATGCTCGTGCTGCGCCGCGGCAGGCTCTACGATGAGCGTCAAGCCGGTGACTCGAACCACGCGGACCACCCGGCCGGCCGGGATCGAACCGGATGTGGATTCGGCCGACCATTCTTCGCCTGCCGCGGCCACGACGCCGCCGGGGGCGAGGTCGCGAACGACGATCCCTTCGGTGCCGGCCGGCACGGTGATGCCGGCAGTGACCGGCATGCGCCGGGCCTTCAAGACAGCTTGCGCCGCAATCGTGAAGAACGCGGCGGCGCCGATCGCCGTGGTCGCGACGACGGCACGCGAGACGCGCGCATTCGGAACCGACGCGTCGAACAAGAACAAGCCGCCCAGGATCAACGCGGTGAGCCCTGCCGCTCCGGCCGCGCCGATGCCGGGCGTGTGCGCTTCGACGACGAACAGGATCATGGCCGCGACGATCAGCAGTGCGCCGGCAAGGTTCACCGGCAGCATGCCCAGCATGACCAGCGAGGCGATAAGAAGCAGCGCGCCGATCGCGCCGCCGACGCCGCCGGGCGAGATGAACTCGAATGCGATCAGCCCGATGCCGAACACGAAGAGCAGGAACGCAAGGTTCGGATCGATCAGCGTGTGGAAGATCGTTTCGCCGATGGTCAGTCGCACGGTTCGGGTGCGCGCTGGAAATCCGAGTGCTGCGTCGGAGTCGTGTGCGATGCGGTCGATCACGTCGATCGCCAGCGCTTCCTCGGCCGGGATGCTGACCGAGTTTCGCACGGCTTGTTCGGCCCAGTCGGCGTTTCGGTCCCACCGTTCCGCCAGCGCCCGGATGTAGGCGGCCGCGTCGTTGGTGACCTTGTCGTTCAGGACGTCGCCGCGAAACCCGACCGGATGCGCCGCGCCGACGTTGGTTCCCGGCGCCATCGTCGCCGTCGGGCATCCCATCAAGATGAAGGCGCCGGCCGATGCCGCCCGGGCTCCGTCGGGTCCGACCCAGCAGACCACATCGATGTCGGCGTTGATGACGGCCTTGACGATGCGCCGCATCGCCGAGTCGAGGCCGCCGGGCGTGTCGATGCGGATCAGAAGTGGAAGGTTCGCCGCCTCGGCGGTGCGGACGGCTCGCTCGACCGCGCCGGCAACCAGCGGGTCCACGGCGCCGGTCAGCTCGAACAGGTATGCGGGCCGATCCGGCGGATCGGCGTCCTGCGCGGAGGCGATGACGGCGGGCAGAGACAGGAAGGCGGCTGCGACGACGGCCGCGAGAATCCGGCTTGCCCGGCGATTCATGCCCGGCAGCATACGTCGTAGATATCCTGCCGAGCCATGGATGCCTCGCGGTACGCGTTGTTGCTGGCCTACGACGGGACTCGGTTTCACGGCTACGCGCGGCAACGTGGGCGGCGAACGGTGCAAGGCACGCTGGAAGAGACGCTGGCGATGCTGCTGCGCGAATCCATCTTGACTGCGTGCGCCGGTCGCACCGATGCGGGGGTCCACGCGGCCGGCCAAGTTGCCTCATTCGACGCGCGCGCCGAAATCGATCTGGAATGGCTGCAGCGACGGATCAATCGTCTGCTCGCACCTGAGGTTTCGATCCGGGCGGCGGTCGTTGCCCCCGGCGAATTCGACGCGCGCTTCTCCGCGAAACGCCGCTCCTACGAATATCGAATCTACGGCGGCCCCGCGCGGGACCCGTTTGCGGATCGATTCGCGCTGTGGGAGCCACGGCCGCTGGACGCCGGAGCGATGCACGAAGCATCGCAAGTACTGGTGGGCGAACACGACTTCTCGTCGTTCTGCCGGGACAATCGCCGGTCGCTCGTGCGGCGCATCCGGCTCGCGCGCGTGCGCAGCGCACGCGACGGCCGGACCACGATCGCGATCGCAGGCGATTCGTTTTGCCATCAGATGGTGCGCAGCATCACCGGCTGCCTGATCGACGTCGGACTGGGGAAAAGACCGCCTTCGTGGATGGCCGATGTTCTAGAAGCCAAGGCCCGTCAAGCGGCGAAAGTGTCGATCGCGCCGGCCCGCGGCCTGACCCTGATGCGCGTTGTGTACCGGCCTGATCCGTTCGGTGGTGACCGGACGAAGGGCATGCCGGGCGCATCGTAACGAGTCCGGCGAGCAGGTAGAAAGGCGAAGGATCCGTATCGAAGCATCCTTGGGATGCTGACCGATCCGCGCCATTTCTCCGCGCACCTTTCCGGCATAGGGAACGCGACTCTAAAGACTTCCTTCCCACGGCCGATGACGGGGATGACCGAACAACACGACACCTCCGAAAGGGCAAACCCGCCGGGAGGCGGGGACGCAAAGCTCCGGGCCCAGAACGGGCTGCCGGGCCGCCGAACCGGTGCCGACGCGCATCGACCTCGTTGCCCTGCCGGTTGTGGAGGCACAACGAGGAGATGACAGCGATGGCCCGCCGTACGATGATCGTAATCGCGATACTCACCGCGATGACGATTCCCACCATCACCCATGCAGCGCCGGCCGAAGCCGCGCGTAAGCGCATCCTGTTCGGCGCCTACGTTCCGCCGGCGCCGCACGAGGGGATGGGAGCCGTCACCGACGTCGAGCGGCAGATCGGCGCAAAGCTCGACACGATCCTGTTCTATCAAGCGTGGGGCGGCGGCCATGCCGCGTTCGACGCCTCCTGGGTGAACGCCGCCGGAACCTCGAACCGAAACGTCTACCTAACTTGGGAGCCGTGGCGTCCCGGCGAAGGAGCGAACCAGCCCGACTACAGCCTTGCCTCGATCCTGTCCGGCCGCCACGACGACTACATTCGTTCGTGGGCGCGGGGCGTCAAGACGGTTGGCAAGCTCGTCTATCTGCGCCCCATGCACGAGATGAACGGCAACTGGTATCCGTGGGGTGGGGGCGTCAACGGCAACACGGCCGCGCAGTACGTTCAGACTTGGCGAAAGATCGTCGGGATGTTCCGGGCGGAGGGCGTCAAGAACGCCCGTTGGATCTGGTCTCCGTACTCGGTGGACGTGCCCTCGACGAATCGGTTCGAAGCCTTCTATCCCGGCTCGTCCTACGTCGATGTCGTCGCGATCGACGGATACAACTGGGGCGCGTGCGAGCCCACCTACGGCGGGTGGCAATCGTTTGACCAAGTTTTCGCCGGCGCGTATTCGCGCGTGATGAAGATGGGGACGCGTCGTCCGATCTGGATCGGCGAGACGGCCGCGCCGCCGGAGGGTGGCGACAAGGCGAAATGGATTGCCGACATGTTCAAGGTGCTGAAGACCGCGAAGTATCAGTACGTGTCGGCCGTCACCTGGTTCTCGACGAATAAGGAATGCGATTGGCGAATGACGTCGCCGGCGAGCGCCGTGAATGCGCTGGCGCAGTCGCTCGCGGCTCGCTGAAGACCAACGGTACGTTGATCGCGGCGTCGCGGCGCAGCTCGTCCCGAAGAGCAGTCGCCGCGTCGCCGCGCAACTGGAAGTTGACCTGCCGATCGTAGCGGCCGTCGAACCAGACGATCGCCTTCACCGCCGGATACCCCTTGATCGTCGCCAGCGCGTCGCGAATCCAGCCGGCGGCGCTGCCGCCCTTCTCGACCGTGGCGATCTCACTGATCATCACCGGCTTCCGAAGCTTCGCGAGCGCCCAATAGGACTTCTTGAACACGTAGTCGGCCGGGGCCCAGGCGTTCCACGAATAGGAGCGACCCCAGTTGAAGCCGGTCATCGATACCCAGTCTACATAGGCGTTGCCCGGGTAGTAGGACGGAAGATGCTTGTTGTCCTTGCTCATTCCCGCAAACGTGTTGATCGTCCACACCCACGTGACGTTCGTGGCGCCTTCCGCGGTGAAGATGTCGTGGACGTGCTGCCAGGCCGCGCGGTAGGACGACGGCGAGTTTCCGTTCGTGCGGATCGACCAGGGATACCAATCGCCGTTCATCTCGTGCATGAAGCGCAGAAGGACCGGACGTCCGTCGCTTGCGGCCGCTCGCGCCCACGACCGGATGTACGCATCGTGGCGACCCGCGACGATCGTCGCGTGCGAATAGTCCGGCTGGGACTGGTCGTGAACCGACCCTTCGGGCTTCGCCCACGGCTCCCATGTGATTAGCGGCGTCGCCCCCGCCGACCGTGCCTCGGCGATCCAGCCCGTCGGGTAGCGAGTCTCGTTGCTGCCCCATTGCTGATACCAGTTCACGATCGCGGCCTCGACCCCATGCGCCGCGTTCCATGCGCGGATCGCTCCCGACCGCTGCACAAGGTCCGGGTTGAAGACCCCGAAGTAGATTCCGTCCGGCGACGGGGCCAGCGCGCCGCTTCGCTCGACGCGGACGCCGGCGATTCGCGCGGCGGGACCGGGTGTGATCGGAGCGATCGCGGCGACCGGTTCGCGCTGAGTCACGACCAAGGCCGGGTCGAACGACGGCGCACCGATGTCGGGCGGGAACAAGATCGTGACGGCCGCAAGCACCACCACCGGGACGCGCACCATTGCTCGGATGACGCGCGCCGATCGCGCTTTCGTGCTGAGCGTTCCGACCAGGCCCGCCAGCGTGAATACGACCCATCCGGCCCAGAATACCGACACGGCCGCGTACGGACGCTTGCCCGCGGCCGCCCACACAATCCCCGCGATCGATGCGGCCATGGCGATCACGTGCGGTAGCAGCCACATCGACCAGCGACGCTCGTGCGCCTTATCGGTGACTCGCATGCGGAAGCGAATGCGGGTCACCGCGCCGATTGCGCCGAGCAGGTAGATCGGCGCGAGAAACATCCCGGCCTGCGCCGATCGCAGCGCTCCTTGGAGTCCCCCGTGCAACAGGAGGAAAGCGGCGACGGACGTTAGGTATGGCACCGCGAACGTCAGGTAGATCTGCATGGAGGGCGGCCGCATGATCGATACGCCCCACAACAGGTGAAGCATCGGACCGGCCAGGAACAGCAACTGCGCGAGGGCAAACAGGTAGTAGCCGGTCGTATGCCAGTAGTGGATGCGTTGGATCGGCGAGAGGCCGCGCTTGAACAGCGGGTTGTCCCACAAGAAGACGCGCAAGGTGTCCGTGGACCATTGCAGTCGTTGTTTGGCAAGCGTGGCCGCGGTCTTCGGCGCGATGCCGGTCGTGACGGGGCGCGGGTGATACGCGCTCTTCCACCCGTGGGCGTGCAGTTCGTAGGACGTGTGCAAGTCCTCGACGACGTTCCATTCGCTGAAGCCGCCGATGTCTTGGAGCGCCGCGCGGCGATAGACCGCGGCGTTGCCCGTCGAGAACGCGGCATTTCCTGCATCCTTGGCGGGTTGGATCGAGCGATAGAAGAGCAGCTCGTTGTTGCCGAGCACGTCCGAGCCGGGTCCGTCGAAGCGTTGTCGCGTTGAAACGAACGCGATCCGCTCGTCGGCGAAGTAACCGAGCGTCTCGTGGGCGAAGCGAGCGTCGGCGCAATGATCCGCGTCGATGATGGCGATGAACTCGCCCCGGGTTCGCTTCAAGGCGTAGTTCAGATTGGCTGCTTTCCGCTTGGCGCCGCTCTGCCTTCGGATCAGCGGGACGTCGTAGCGTTTCGCGAGCTTGTCGATCGCGCGCCATCCGGGCTTGCGCGCCCACAAGCCGTCGTTGAGGAGATAGGTCCGATGCGGATAATCGATCGCCAGCGCGGCCTTGAGCGTCTTTTCGACCATCTCCACCGGTTCGCCGCAGACGGGGATGTACACGTCTAGCGTTCCGGCGGGGGGCGCGCCCGGACCGGGCCGCCGACGGATCCGCCAGAGCAGCACCACGGTCAACGCGGCGAACAGATATGTTGCGGCCTCGGCGATGAAGAATCCCACGCCCAGTGCGCCGGTCCCGCGAATCGTGGACGGACGCCACCCGATGTAGACGCCGCCGGTCACGACCAACGACACCAGTGCCGCGCGCCGCGCGACGGTGAACCAGAGCGAATCGGAGGCGCCGGCTTCGTGCACCAGACGCAGCGCAGGGCGCGTCCGACCGAGCGGGATTGCAGGCGCGCCCCCGCCGAAATGCTCGGCGGGGTAGGTCTTTTCGAGGGCCCTCACGAGCTCGTCCCGATGTCATCGTTCATCCCCTCAAGCGTGTCGCCGGAAGGGTGGCGAACCAATGGCCCGCCCGAACGCTTTCTTCTAGTCTCTTCCGTGACGTGTCGTGCGCAAGCGAGGGAGGACGAACGTCCTTGCCCTGGACAAGTGGCATTTTCCAGGCGTACATTCCCCGCCGGCACCCCGGCGTTGGGTGACTGCTCTCCCGTGGAGCGGGCGCCGGGAAGGGGAGGACACCACATCGATCGTCGCCGCACCGGCTGCGCCGAGCGCGCACGAAGGGAACTATCCGGCCGGCCAGGCGGTGGTCAAGCTCGAGTACTTCAACGTCGTCAAGGATCACGACGGCGGCACGACCGACGAGTTTCGCTTCGAGATCGCCGTCGACACCGACGGCAACAACGACGGCTACACCGTGTTTCAGACGCTGTCCTACAACCGCGACGCGCCGTTTACGCAGAACTGGGGCAACGGCGGGCCCGCCACGTCGGTCGTGATCAATCTTCCGGGAACCGCGCCGCGCATGGATGTGAAGGTGCGCGTCTGGGAAGACGACACCGGCTGGGGAGGCGGGCAGGAATGCGTCTCGACGCATTATTTCACCAACATCACCCAGTCCGAGGACATCGACGGGCTCGAAAACACCAGCGCGAGCGCCGCCGACTGCAAGGGCGGGACGAACACGCTGAAGGTCTCGGTCTACGGCGTGACGGCCGACACGGGGCAGACGCGCCTGATGACGTTCGGCTTCGACAAGGCATACATCGAAAGCGACCACGACCCGACCGGCAACGGCGAGGTTCAGTTCACGGCGCACGCCGGCCGGCTCGGCTACCTGTCAACGTTCTATCGGGGACAGCCGGGCAACGGCACGCACTACTCGCGGACGAACAACACCTGGGTCAACATCGGAACCGACGCGAACAACAAAGGCACCGTCGAGTCGGAGACGATCTGGAAGATCCGGATGCTCAACTCGGCCACGTATCGCTTCGACGTCGAATACTGGGAGGACGACGGCGGATGGAGCGGCCGCGACGGCGGCAACCAGTACTACGTCCAAGGGGCCGTCGGAAGCCAGACCGTCGGGCGGGTGAACTACACCGGCACCGCCCACAGCGACTGGAACGGCTACTTCTACATCGTCGCCGAAGGCTAGAGGAGTGAACCGTCGTGCAGCCCGGGACCTGTTCTCGGGCTGCATACGGTTCGGGGCAGGAATTCCCGTCGTCCGGGGCGAACCGGGAGAATGAGACGATGGGAGGAACCATGAGAGCGATTCGACGAATCTCGGTGATGCTCGCGCTGCTGGCGGCGTTCGGCGTCGCTGCCCCGGCCGGCGCGGTGCACTTCTACCGCGGACCTGGAGGCGGATGCACACCCGCGGACGGCGCGCTCAGCGACGGCGGCAGCGGGACTGTGGCGGGAACGATCAAGGTGCTGCACAACACTTTCGCCGACGCCGCGACCGGCCTGCCGGTCACGCGGATCGGTGCCGGCGAAGCGCTCACGTGGACCTGGAACAGCGCGCATTGCCATTCGGTCCAGGCTGCCGAGTTCTACAGCGGCTTCCACTATCCCGCGCCCGAACCTACCTCGCCCGCGCTTGTGTCCGGCGTCTTCGACTATCCGGTGCTCGAAGAGAACCCGACGCTGTCCTACACGATCACCTTCGACACGCCGGGCATCTACCCGTACGCGTGCGAGCACCACGCCGCCATCGGCATGAACGGCCTGGTGATCGTGGAATAGGGCATTTCGGCCGTTCCTCGGCCACAGGGACGCGGGTTGACCGGCGGAATTGCGGCCGGTAGCATTGCCCAGTCCCCCACCCATGTGGGGGCTTCGCACGCCATGAAGACATTCTCTCCGAAAGCTTCGGACGTTCAGCACGCCTGGTGGGTCGTCGACGCAGACGGCCAGGTGCTGGGCCGGCTTGCCGTCGAGATCGCCAAGATCCTGCGAGGCAAGCACAAGCCGGTCTTCGCGACCCACATGGACATGGGCGACTACGTCGTGGTCGTCAACGCGGGCAAAGTCCGGCTGACCGGCAACAAGCTGAACGACAAGATGTACCGGCGGCACTCGGGCTTCCCCGGTGGCCTTCGCGAAACGCCCTACGTCGACCTGCTGGCGAAGAGGCCGGAGATCGCGATCGAGAAGGCCGTGAAGGGCATGCTGCCCCACAATCGTCTCGGCCGCGCAATGATCAAAAAGCTCAAGGTGTACGGCGGCCCGGACCATCCGCACGGATCGCAGGATCCGAAGCCGCTGACGGTGAACGGAGGCTAGGGTGGCGACGGTCGGAGAGATGACCCGCGCGACGGGACGTCGCAAGGAATCGGTGGCGCGCGTTCGCTTGGTTCCCGGAACGGGACAGTTTCAGCTCAACGGTCGCTCGCTCGAGGACTACTTCCCGCGGCCCGTGCTCCGCATGGTCGTGACCGAGCCGCTTCGGTTGACGTCGACGCTCGAACGCTTCGACGTGCTCGCCACGCTCGAAGGCGGCGGAATGAGCGGGCAGGCCGGCGCGCTGCGCCACGGCATCGCCCGCGCACTGTGCATCATCGACCCGTCGCTGCGCACCGACCTGAAGCGCCGGGGCCTCCTGACGCGCGACGCGCGCGCCAAGGAACGCCGCAAGTACGGCCTCAAGAAGGCTCGCAAGGCGCCCCAGTACTCGAAGCGATAGACGCTTCGCGTCTGTCCGGCGCCCCTATGCCCCGCCTTTTCGGAACCGACGGCATTCGCGGCCACTACGGCACCGACTTCGACGCGCCGTTCGTCCGACGGCTCGGCCGCGCCGCCGCCGAAGTTCTCGGCCGGGGCCATCCGTCGCCACGCATCCTGATCGGCCGGGACACGCGTGCCTCCGGACCCGAGATCGAGCGCGCCCTTGCGAAGGGGATCGCCGCCGCGAACGGAGTGCCGGTGCTCGCCGGGGTCATCCCGACGGCCGCGATCGCGCATCTGGTGCATTCGGGCGGCTACGAAGCCGGCGCCGTCATCAGCGCCTCGCACAATCCGGCGCAGGACAATGGGATCAAGTTTTTCGGCGACAACGGCATGAAGCTGGCCGACGCGATCGAAGACGAGATCGAAGCGTCCATGGGACGCAACGGCGATGATGCCAACGGCGACGAGGCGGGGTGGGAGCGGTTGCCGGATGCGGCCGAACGCTACATCACGTTCCTGCTGGACGGTGCCACCTCGCTCGCCGGAATGAAGATCGTGGTGGATGCGGCGAACGGCGCCGCAAGCGCGATCGCCGCGGAGGCGTACCGGCGAGCCGGAGCGATCGTGATCTCGCTCTACGACGAGCCCGACGGCGCCAACATCAACGACGGCTGCGGGGCCGTGCATCCCGAAGCGTTGCAGAGCGCCGTGCTCGAACGCGGCGGGCAGGCCGGCATCGCGCACGATGGGGACGCCGACCGCTTGGTCGCGGTGGACGAACGCGGCGCGTTGGTGGACGGCGATCAAATCCTTGCGATCTGCGCGCTCGACGCCCGGCGTCGCGGCGCGCTGCCCGGCGACGCGATCGTGACCACCGTGATGGCGAATCTAGGTTTTCGCCGCGCGATGGCGGCCGAGGGAATCTCGGTTTCGGAAACACCGGTCGGCGACCGGTACGTGCTGGAGCGAATGCTCGCCGAAGGAATCGCGATGGGCGGCGAGCAGAGCGGCCATTTGATCTTTTTGGATCGCCATACGACCGGCTGCGGAATCCTGTCTGCGATGCGGCTGCTGGGGATCATGGCGGCCACCGCGATGCCGCTGTCGCGCCTGGCGGCGTCCGCGCCGCGCCTGCCGCAGGTTCTGCTGAATGTTCGCGTCGCAACGCGCGGCGAGCTGGGCGACGCGGTCGCCGTCTGGGACGAGGTCCGTCGCGTCACCGAAGAGATGGGCGAGGACGGCCGCGTGCTGGTCCGCGAATCGGGAACCGAACCGGTCGTGCGCGTCATGGTCGAATCCTCGCAGGAGGAGCGCGCCACGGCGTCGGCGGAGCGGATCGCAAAAGCGGTCATCGACGCGCTGGGATAGCCCTCCGGGTCGGGTAGGACGGTCGTGTTATCCCCCAGGAGCCCAACAGGCTTGGGCTGGACGAGGAAACGGGTGGCTTGCTGAATCTCCCAGGTTCTGTGGGGGCGTTCCATCAAACCCGGGGAACTTCAGAACTCTTACTTCCTCCTGGTGCTGCCGTCTCTAATCGAGGTGACCGCTCTGTCAAACTCAATATGCGTTTTCGCCGCGCGTCCAGACGTAAGGCAAACGGTGCCTGGCGCTGCGGTCGTCCCCTCAAACAACGTTACGATCGCTACTTCATTTGCGTAGCGTACCTCGATTCGATCTAGCACCCAGCATCTCGCCGGTCCAGCTGAGAAATGAATGATCGCTGATTGGCGATCATTCTCTAGAGTCGCGGTATGCCACGGTGACTCGTTGGTTCCGCCTACCGCAACGCCAGGCGTCGGTGGAACGAGCGTCTCTACCGACGTCACGCCTCCGTAAGTGGAACCCTCGAACTCAAACCGCTGCGGCGCTGAACTGCAGTTAGCGGTCAAGATGAGCGAAGCCACCACAAGCCAGCGGCTATATCCGGGCGCGGGCATTCGGAAGTGGCTCCTTCCCACATTCATTGACTTGACTCTTTAAATTAAGCTAGTTTATCATTTCCAGTATGCGTTCACCAGACAGGATGCCGTGAAATTTCTCCGCTGGTGCCTCACGCTCTCGCTGCTTACCGGCACGCTCGTGTTGAATGGACCAGTTTTGTCTTCCGCCGAGACAAGCACGCCCAGCAAAGGGTCGGCGGCGCCGTTTCAGGGCGACGACTTCAATGACGTCCTCGAGGTTCTCAATCTGGAGACACTGGCGGGCAGCCTTGAGCGGAGCTTCGGTGACCGCTATGGCGATATGTGGATTGACCGCAGTCAAAGCCCTAGCGTTCTTCGAATCAACTTGGTGGGCGGCGCCAGCGGAAATGACCTTCAGACGATCTCGACCCTGACGGGCAGGAACCCGCGCGTTGCCGCGAACTCGGTCAGTTTCTCCAAGGGCGATATCGACGAGTTCCACGCCGCGCTGGACCGAATCATGGCTACAGAGCCAGGTCCGTGGACCGTTGGTGAGGATCCTCAGCAGAACAAGGTCATCGTGAGCGCGAAGGCGCTTCGCCCGGATACGCTCGCTGCAATCTCTACGAGCGTCCCACCGCAGGCGCTTGGTCTGGAGTTGTCACCTGGCTTCTTCGCCAATCTGCTTCACGGCAACCGCATAACTTACGCAGGTGCTCATGAGGGCGGGTTGAACGTCTGGATCCTGTACCCACCGCCGTGGTTGAACGTCTACGGCGAATGCACGACGGGTTACACGATCAAGAAGGACGCCGCCTTCTACGGGTTAACCGCTGGCCACTGCGCGTTTAACAGCACCGGCACGAGTGCGTATGTCGGAGGTGCTGCTCCAGCGGACGGCAGCTGGGTTGGGAATACGTCCAGCAATACTTACTGGTGCTGCAACCCGAGCAACTCCGACGCGATGAAGTATTCCCTTCCTATCGCAGCTGCGCGAGGTTACGTACTGGCCAACGATAACCATCACCGCGCGGTCAAGCAGCAAATCAACGAGGCTGGTATGCCCATGGGGTATTCGGTCTGCTGGGCTGGCAAGAGGACGTATTTCGAGACGTGTGGGAACATTAATCGGAGGGACGTCAGTTTCACCGACGAAAACAACCGCACGATGTTCCACGCATTCTGCTGGAACGGCCAAGGCCTTCGGGGAGACAGCGGCGGCCCCGTTTATCATGTCAGGGGCGACCTCGGCGCGGATGCAACAGGCATCGTTCACGGTGGGACCAACGTCATCATCAACGGAGCAACGGTGATTGATGTCTGCATGTCTACGCTGCAGCAGTCCATTCCAGGTGTCGGAAGCACCGGTCTTTATACGATTTGACGCCAGACCAGGAGTACCTTCGTCGCGCCCAAGACGTGGCGGACCATGATCGAGCGCGCCGTAACTCTCGCTCTCCCCGAACCCGACGAAGGAACCCGTAAGGAACCCGTAAGGAACCCGTATCGTTGAGCACGTCCCCGCTGGCGTCTGTGAAGTCTGCGGCGAACAGTTCCTCAAGGCCGAAACCGTCGATAGGCTCGACCGGTTGCTCATGGCGCCTCCAAGCGCTCACGAAGAAGTTCCGGTCAGGGACCTTCGCGACAAGCGCTTGAGGGCGCGGGCGAGATTCAGGCCTCGTCGTCGGGGGCCGGATCGATCTGGGCGTTCCCTCCCAGGTAAACTGACGGGCGTGTGCGGGATCATCGGATACGTCGGTGAGGAGCAGGCCCTTCCCATCCTGATGGATGCGCTGCGCCGCTTGGAGTATCGCGGGTACGACTCGGCCGGGGTCGCGGTGCTCGATGGCGGGCTGCAGGTCGTTCGCAAGGCCGGGAAGCTGGACGCGCTCGACAAAGAGCTGGCTCCCATTGTGGTCGAGGGCACGACCGGGATCGGCCACACTCGCTGGGCCACGCACGGGCCGCCCACCGACGCCAACGCCCATCCGCACAGCGACTGCACGGGGCGGATCGCGATCATCCACAACGGCATCATCGAGAACTTCTTGGAGCTTCGTGCCGAACTTGAAGCCGCCGGCCACGAGCTCGCCAGCGACACCGACACCGAAGCGATCGCGCATCTGATCGAAGCCGCCTACGACGGAGACATCGTCGCGGCCACGCGCGCGGCGTTGGCGCGACTGGACGGCGCGTTTTCGATCGCGGTCGTCGCGGCCGACGAGCCGGACGTGGTCGTGGCCGCCAAGCGCACCTCCCCGCTGATCGTGGGACGGGGAGAGCACGGCACGTTGCTCGCATCCGATCCGACCGCGCTGATCCCCTACACCCGCGACGTCGTGCACATCCTCGACGATCAGGTTGTGGTGATCCGCCGTGACGGCTTCGAGATCACGACCATCGCTGGACAACCGGCCGAGGGCACTGCGATCCACATCGACTGGGACATGGAAGCCGCGGCGAAAGGCGGCTACGACGACTTCATGCTCAAAGAGATCTACGAGCAGCCGGGCGCCATCGCCGACTCGCTTCGCGGCCGCCTCCACAAGGGACGCCTGCACTTGGACGAGGTCCGCTTGACCGAGGACGAACTTCGGGGGATCGACAAGGTCTTCGTCGTCGCGTGCGGCAGCGCCTACAACGCCGGGCTGGTGGCGAAGTACGCGATCGAGCACTGGTGCCGGATCCCCGTTGAGATCGACATCTCGAGCGAGTTCCGCTACCGCGATCCGGTGCTCGGCCGGGACACGCTCGTCGTCGCGGTGTCGCAGTCCGGCGAGACGATCGACACGCTGGAGGCGGTCCGTCACGCGCGCGCGCAGCATGCGAAGGTGATCGCGGTGTCGAATACAGTCGGCTCGTCCATTCCCCGCGAGGCGGACGGCGTGCTCTACACGCAAGCCGGGCCGGAGGTCGGCGTGGCGGCGTCGAAGACGTTCATCACGCAGATGGTCGTGCTGAAACTGCTCGCGCTGTATTTGGCGCAGGTGCGCGGCACCATCTACCCCGAGGACATCGCCCGGATCGTGGACGACCTCGACGGTCTCGAAGCGAAGGTCGCCTCGGCTTTGGCCACCCGCGATCAGGTGCGGGCGATCGCGCTCCACATTCAGGATGCGAGCGATGTGTTGTTCCTCGGACGTCACGTCGGCTACCCGCTCGCGCTGGAGGGAGCGCTGAAGCTGAAAGAGATCTCCTACATCCACGCGGAAGGGTATGCCGCCGGAGAGCTCAAGCACGGCCCGATCGCGCTGATCAGCGAAGGCACGCCGGTCGTGGTGGTCGCCACCCAATGCCATGTGTATGCGAAGGTGATCGCCAACATTCAAGAGGTCAAAGCCCGCGGAGCACGCGTCATCGCGGTCGCGACCGAGGGCGATACCGAAGTCGCCAAACATGCCGACGAGGTGATCTTCGTCCCGGCGACCCACGAGCTGCTCACCCCCGAGCTGGTCGTGGTCCCGCTGCAGTTCCTCGCCTACGAGATCGCGAAGCTCCGCGGCTGCGACGTGGACAAGCCGCGGAACCTGGCGAAGTCGGTCACGGTGGAGTAGCGAAGATGCTCGATGTGCTGACGGCCGAAGACGTTCGCCGCCAGGACGCGGCGTCCGAAGCGCGTGGCATCGCGGTCGAGGCGCTGATGGAGCGCGCCGGGTTCGGGGTCGCTCGCGCCGCGCGTGCCATGATCGGTTACACGTACGGGATGCGCGTCGTCGTGGTGTGCGGCACGGGAAACAACGCCGGCGACGGCTTGGTTGCCGGGCGATGGCTCGCGCAATGGGGCGCGCACGTCACCGCGGTCATGGTCCCAGGTCGCGAGTTTCGCGGCGCGGCGGCGGCGAACCGTGCGCGCTTTCCCGGCCGGATCGCCGGCATCGACCAGATCGACAGAGAGCTGGGACGCGCGGATCTGGTGATCGACGCTCTGCTCGGGATCGGCTTGTCGCGCGCGCCCGATCCCGGCGCCGCGCGCGCGATCGCCGCGATCAACGCGTGCGCCGCGCCGGTCGTGGCGGTCGACGTGCCCAGCGGCATGGACGCCGATACCGGCGTCGCGCCCGGCGCCGTCGTCCGCGCCGACTGCATCGTCACGCTCGGCGGTCTCAAGCCCGGGCTGATGTTCGCGACCGACTGCGCCGACTGGGTCGAGGTCGTTGATATCGGTGTGCCGGCCGACATTCGTCCCGGCGCCGCCGTCGCGCTGCAAGCCGCCGATGTCGCGGCGCTGCTTCCCGTTCGCGCCGCCGCCGGACACAAGCGCGATGCGGGCACGGTGCTGGTGATCGCCGGGTCGCGCGCGATGCCGGGCGCCGCGGCGCTGACGGCCGGGGCTGCCGTCCACGCGGGCTCTGGGCTGACGACGCTCGCCGCAACCGAGCGGGTCACGGCGATCGCGCTCGGCCGCGTCCCCGAGATGACCACGATCGTGCTGCCCGACTCGCCCGAGGGTTCCCTCGACGACAAGGGCGCCGAAGCCGTCTTGGAGCGCGCCGGCGAATTCTCGGCGATCGCAATCGGCCCGGGCTTGTCGCGGCACCCCGCCACGGTCGATGCGATCCGCCGCATCCTTTTGTCCACCGACGTGCCCGCCGTCGTGGACGCCGACGCGATCTCAGCCTTTGCCGGCGACGCGGCCGCGCTCCGCAGCCGCGCAGGCTTTACGGTCGTGACGCCGCACGAAGGCGAGGCGGCGCGACTGATGGACGTTGACGTCGCGACAATGCGCGCCGATCGATTGGGCGCCGCCCGCGGCATCGCCGAAGCCACCGGCCACGCCGTGCTGCTCAAGGGCCCGGGAACGGTGGTGTGCGCGCCCGGCGGAGCCGTCTTCGTCAACACGACCGGAAACCGCGGCCTGGCGCAGGGCGGGACCGGCGACGTGCTGACCGGTGTCGTCGCGGCGTTGCTGGCGCAGGGGGGGCGGGACGCGAGTGAGGAGCGGCGGCTCGCGTTGGTCGCCGCCGCGGCGTGGTTCCACGGACGCGCTGCGGACCTCGCCGCCGAGGCCATCGCCCCGCATCCCACCAACGCTTCGCTGCTGATCGAAACGTTGCCGGCGGCGATTCACGGAGTCTTCGCCTGAGCACATCGCCTGTGCGTCCCGTCTGGGCCGAGGTCGATCTCGCGGCCGTCCGTTCGAACGTGTCGGGGATCCGAGCCGGCCTTGGGCCGGGCTGCCGCTACATGGCGGTCGTGAAGGCCAACGCGTACGGACACGGGGATGTCGCCGTCGCGCGAGCCGCGCTCGAAGGCGGCGCCGAATGGCTCGGCGTCATTCTCGTCGCCGAGGCTCGCCGGCTTCGTGACGCCGGCATCGATGCGCCGATCCTGCTCCTGCACGAACCGCCCGCAACGCAAGCCGACGATGTGGTCGCGCTCGGCGCGACACCGACCGTGATGACGGCGGCCGGCGCCGAGGCGCTCAACAGCGCGGCCGAACGCGCAGGCCGCACGCTGGCCGTCCACGTCAAGGTCGATACCGGCCTGAATCGTCTGGGAATTCCGCCGCGGGCGTTGGACGATGTCGCGGCGACGCTGTCGAAGCAGTCGCGCCTGGACGTCGAGGGGGTCTTCAGTCATTTCGCGATCGCCGATCCGGCCGATCCGTCCGTCGCGGTGCAACTCGTTCGGTTCGATGCGGCCCGCCGGCGGCTCGCCTCATTCGGGATCGAGCCTCGAATCGCGCACATCGGCAACTCGGCGACCGCGCTCGCACATCCCGACGCGCAATTCGACATGGTTCGCGTCGGCATCGCCACCTACGGGTTGCCGCCCGATGCGCTCATTCGCCATCGCGTCGCACTGACTCCTGCGATGACGCTCAAGGCGCGCGTCGCGATGGCCAAGCGCGTTCCCGCCGGCGAAGGCATCTCCTACGGGCTCCACTACCGGCTCGCTCGCGAATCCACCATCGCGACGCTGCCCCTGGGCTACGCCGACGGCTGGCCGCGTCATGCGACCGGCCGGACGTTCGCGCTCATCCACGGTCGCCGCCATCCGATTGTCGGAACGATCTGCATGGACGCGATGATGGTGGATCTGGGCGACGACGAATGCGAGATCGGCGACGAAGCAGTGCTGATCGGTGGGCAAGGATCCGCACGCATCGACGCCGTCGAGATCGCCGATGCGCTCGGCACCATCAGCTACGAAGTCGTGACCGCGATCAGCTCACGCGTGGACCGTGTCGCCGTTGGCTAAGCGAGGACGCAAGATCGGCGTGTTTGTCGGCGCCGCGGTCGCCGGATTGGCCGCCGGCGCGGCGATCGAACGCGCTGCCGTCGGGCGCATCCGATCGCGGCCCGACCCGGAAGCCCGCGAAGCGTTCGGCTCGCTGCGCGGCACGCCGATCGGACCGGTGAAGTCCTTCGACGGAACGAAGCTCCACGTGGAGGAGTGCGGGCGCGGGCCGACGGTCGTTCTGGTGCACGGATATTCCCTGAACCTGACCTTGTGGCACTACCAGATCCGAGACCTCGCTTCGCGCTACCGGCTGGTGCTGTTCGATCAGCGCGGGCACGGACGAAGCGACACGGCCGCGCGGGGAGGCTGGTCTTTGGAAACCCTCGCCCGCGATCTCGACGCCGTTGTCGAATCCTGCGGCGACGGGCCGGTCGTGATCGTGGGGCACTCCATGGGCGGCATGGCGCTGCTCACCTATTGCAAGCTGTTCCGCGACAAGCTGGGCTCTCGGGTCGCGGGCATCGTGCTGGCCGACACGACCGCGGCCGATGTCATGCCGGGCATGATCGAGTTTCTGCCTCGCCGCGTCACGGCCGCATTCCAGGGCGTGCAGGAGGCCGCGCTTCGCGCCGTCGCCACGCTCGACCGGCCGAGCGTGGACAAGGTGCGGCGCCGCGCCAACGATCTGTCCTGGATGCTTGTGCGCGCGATGGGCTTCGGCCCGAACGCGTCGGCATCACAGGTTGCCTTCCTCGAAAAGATGCTGTCGGAAACGGCGGTGGACACCTGGTTCGAGCTGCTCCCGGCGGTGAGCGGCGTCGATGTGAGCACGACCCTCGACCTGATCGACGTGCCGGCGCTGGTCATCGTCGGCACGCACGACCGGCTGACCCCGCCGGGCGCGGCCGAACGGCTGGCCGGGGGCATTCGAAACGCGACCCTGGGACGGATCGCCGGCGCCGGTCACTGTCCGATGCTGGAGAGCCCGCACACCTTCAACGCCCGCCTGCACGCGTTCTTGGATTCGATCCCCGGCTACGCCGCATCCCGCGGGGCCTTGGAGGACCCGCTCGCCGCCCCGTAGAATTGCGCGGCCGGTCCGGCTGGGAGGGAACCGCATGACGCTGGAAGCGCTGGCTCGCGAAGCGAGTGTCTGCACCACGTGCGCGCTGGCGAACGGCCGCACCCAAGTCGTGTTCGGCGCCGGCAACCCGACCGCCGACTTGATGTTCGTCGGCGAGGCGCCCGGCTTCCACGAAGACAAGCAAGGCGTGCCGTTCGTCGGCGCGGCCGGGCAGCTTCTGGGCGAGCTTCTTGCCGGCGTCGGCTTGTCGCGAGACGATGTCTATATTGCGAACACGTTGAAGTGCCGCCCGCCTGGGAATCGAGACCCGCTCCCCGAGGAGATCGAGGCGTGCCACCCGTGGCTGCTGAAGCAAATCGAATTGATCGACCCTGCCGTCATCTGCACGCTCGGGAACTTCGCGACGCAACTGCTGCTGGAGCAAAGGGTGGGGATCACACGCGTGCGCGGACAACAGTTCACGTACCGCAGCCGCGTGCTGATCCCGACGTTCCATCCCGCCGCCGTGTTACACGGCGGCGGCCGTGGCGGCCACCAGTATCAATCGCTTCAGCAGGATCTGAAGCTCGTGCGCAGCGTGATCGATGCCGCCCGGCCACACCCGGCGAAGCCCCAGCCGGCGGATGCCGGACCGGCCGATCAACTCGGGCTCTTCTGAAGGAGGGACGTGACGCGACGTTTGGAATGCCGGTCCCGCTCGCCCGAAGACACGCGGGCGATCGCGGCTGCTGTCGCCGGGGTGCTCGCGCCCGGCGATGTTCTGGCGTTGTCGGGTGATCTGGGCGCCGGCAAGACCTGTTTCGTGCAGGGGGCCGCGCGCGCGATGGGCGTCACCGAGCACGTCTCCAGCCCATCCTTCGTTTTGGTTCGCGAGTATCCCAGCGGCCGGATTCCGATCCTGCACATCGACGTCTACCGGTTGGCCAACCTGCAAGAGCTTGTCGATCTCGGATACGAAGAGTTCCTCGATCCGAAGCAGATCGTCATGATCGAGTGGGGCGACGCCGTCGGGCCGCTGCTGCCGGCCGACTATCTTCAGATCGAATTCCATGCGCTCGGCGACGACGAGCGCATGATCGAGCTGATCGCGAACGGTCCCGGATGGGGCGCGCGTCTGGACCGGCTCGCGCCGTCGCTCAACGGATTCGTGGAGCGATAGATGCTGGTACTCGGAATCGAGACGTCCACGCCGGTCTCTTCGGTCGCGATCGGATCCGAGCAGGGCGTGGTTGCGTCGATGACGCTGGCACGCGGCCGCGGCCACGAAGAGTTCCTCGTCCCGGCAATCCGCACTTTGTGCGAGCAATCCGGCGTGTCGCCCGGCCAGATGGCCGGTATCGCGGTGGGGTTGGGCCCGGGGCTGTTCACCGGCATGCGCGTGGGCATCGCCACCGGCAAGGGGCTCGCCCAGGCGCTGGCGGTCCCGATGGTGGGGTTGCCGTCGCTGGATCTGCTGGCCTTCGGCGTTCGCTACACATCGCGGCTGATCTGCGCGTGCATCGACGCGCGCCGCGGCGAGGTGTTCAGCGCCTTCTACCGCCAAGTGCCGGGAGGCGTTCAGCGGATCAGCGACTACCACGTCGAGCAGCCGGAGCGGCTCGCCAGCGAGCTGGACTATCACGGGACCGATGTGCTCTTTGTCGGGAACGGTGCGCTCGTCTACCGCGAGATTCTCAAGCGCGGTCGCGCCGAGTTCGGCGCGGTCTCGCACGCATTTCCGTCGGCCAACGCGCTGGTCGAACTGGCCTTGCCGCGGTTCACCCGCGAAGAGACCGACTCGCTTCACGAACTCGAGCCGCTGTATCTTCGAAAGGCCGACGTCACGATCGGATGGGAGACTCGCGGCGTGATGGGGATCCCGCCGGGAGCGACCGCCCGGCCCATGGGCGGCAGTCGCGACGCCGGCCCTGCGAAAGGAGACCGATGAGAGCGCCGGCCGACCCGCCGGGCATGCCGCTTCCGGTCACCATCTCGACCATGAAGCGCAAGCACGTGCGCGACGTGCTGGCGGTGGAGCGCCAGGTGTATCCGCGCCCCTGGAGCGCCGCGCTGTTCTTCTCCGAGCTTTCGCAGAAAGCGTCCCGCGTCTATCTGGTCGCCGAGATCGAAGGCGAGATCATCGGCTACGGGGGGCTGATGTGCCATCTGGACGAAGGGCACATCACCACGCTTGCCGTGCAGCCCGACTTTCAGCATCACCAAGTGGGTTCGAAGATCCTGTATCTGCTCGTCGCCGATGCGCGCGAGCGTCGAGTGCGGACGCTCGCCCTCGAGGTGCGTGTCGCGAACTGGCCCGCGCAGCGGCTGTATTCGTGGTTCGGGTTCCGCCCGGTCGGGATCCGACGCAACTATTACGCTGAGACCGGCGAGGACGCGCTGGTGATGTGGATCGATGACATGCAGTCGGATGAGATCGGGGCGCGCCTGCGCCGCGTTCGTGAGCGCATCGGAGCGGTGACCGTCCAGTGATCGTGCTCGGCATCGAAACGTCCTGCGACGAAACCGGTGTCGCCGTTGTGGAAGACCACACCGTTCGCTCGAACGTCGTCGCGTCGCAGACCGATTTGCACGCGCGCTTCGGCGGCGTAGTGCCCGAGATCGCCTCGCGCGCGCATCTGACGAACCTCAGCCTGATCACCCAGCAGGCGCTGTCGGAAGCCGGCATTCGGCTCGACGACCTGGACGGGATCGCCGTGACGCACGGCCCCGGCCTCGTCGGCGCGCTGCTGGTGGGGCTGAGCGCGGCCAAGGCGTATGCGTTCGCGCTGGATGTCCCCGTGATCGGCGTCAATCATCTGGAAGGGCACGTCGAAACCGCGTTCCTGGAGCGGCCCGACTTGCAGCCGCCCGTCCTGGCGCTGATCGTGTCGGGCGGCCACACGATGATCGCCGCCATGCCCGAACACTCACGGTTCGAGATCCTCGGTCAGACCATCGACGACGCCGCCGGCGAGGCCTTCGACAAGATCGCTCGCTTCGTCGGATTGGGCTTTCCCGGCGGTCCCGAGATCGACCGGATCGCACGCGACGGCGATCCTGCCGCGATCAAGTTTCCCCGCGCGCTGATGAACGAACCGAGCTACGACTTTTCCCTTTCGGGACTCAAGACGGCGGTGATCCGGTGGATTCGCGATCGCGAAATGGCCGGCGAGACTATCAACGTTCCCGATCTCGCCGCCTCCTTCCAGGAAGCCATCGTGGACGTGCAGGTCGCCAAGACGATTCGGGCGGCCGGGGAGCGCGGCTTCGAGCGGATCGTGATCGCGGGGGGCGTTGCCGCCAACTCGCGGCTGCGCGCGCTCATGAAAGAGCGCGGTGAGATGCAGGGCTTGGACGTGATCGTCCCGTCGGTGGCGCTGTGTACCGATAACGGCGCGATGATCGCCGCCGCAGGCATGCGCCGGCTGATGCGTGGTGAATCTTCGCCGCTGAGCCTGACGGCCGACCCCAACTTGGTCCTGGCCTGATCGCCGGCCGCGTTGAAAGGAATCGGCCCGCGCGATGTCGAATCCATCGAAGGAAGTTTCCTATTCCCACGACAAATGAAGCCGTTTCGATGGATCGTCGCGGTGGCCGTCCCGCTTCTTTTCGGGGCCGGCCTTTCCGTCGCGGGCCCCGTCCGTTCTGCGACGGCGCTGCACCCCGGGACATCCGCCGCAGTGGCGGCCGCGGCCGCGACCGGCGAGCCGGCCCGCGTCTCGGTGCCGGGACTCGGTGTCGTGTCGCTCATCCTGCGCGACAACCCATTGCGCGCGCCCGGAGCGCGGGCGACGCTCACCGGAGCCGACGGCATCGCGCGCGACGTGCTCGTACCGCAGGCCCGTACGCTTGCCGGCGTCGTCGCGGGCGATCCGTCGAGCGTTGTGCGCTTGACGCTGACATCGTCGGGCATCGGCGGTTTCGTCGCGACGGCCGGACGGCGCGTGTGGATCGAGCCCGATCCGATCGACCCGCGCCGTTCGATCGCGCATCCCGACACGGCCGGTGAGGTCGAATATGGCGACGATGCGATCGAAGTCCCGCACGGTGCAGCGGTGTCGCATTCCGGTCAGGTCAACGCGCTCGGAGTCGGAAGCTGCAGCATCGAGTCCTGCGGCGTCTTGACCGCGCACGTCATCCTCGACGGCGATGTGCACTACCGGAACTTGGCCGCCGACTGCTTCGGCCGTCAGATGACCGTCCTGAACGCGGTCGACGGCATTTACGCCGCGTCGACGACGCGCATTCGCTTGTTCGTGACGCAGCAGAACTGCCGGACAACGTCTGATCTGGGTTCGACCTCCACGAACGCGGTCACGCTGCTCGGCAATCTTCGCACCGCGTGGACGACCGAAGGAGCCAACCGCTCGCTGGTCTATCTGTTCAGCGGCTACGATCTTCCGGGCCCGGCCGTCGGCGTCGGCTACACCCCGGGCGTGTGCGAGCGAATCGATCCCGACGTTGCCATCGTCCCGCAGCGATGCTCGTACGGCTACTCGCTCGGGCAGATGGTCGGCACCATGGGAACGCTCGACCGGCAAGCGAAAGTGACGGCGCACGAGATCGGTCACAACTTCAATGCCGCCCACGACGACGCCGGGTGCAACGGATCCGGCCGCCTGATGTGCTCGGCGATTCAAGGAACCGGCCCGCTGGAGTTCTCGGCATTCAGCGCGAACCAGATCCGTTCGCACGCCGAGAACACGATCGGCTACTTGGCCGAGCTCTAGTTCAATCGTTCGATGAGCATGGCCATGCCTTGGCCGCCGCCGACGCACATCGTTTCGAGCCCGATGGTGACGTCGAGCGTCCGCAGATCGTTGAGCAACGTGTTCATGATCCGTGCGCCGGTCATGCCGTACGGGTGACCCAGCGCGATCGCCCCGCCGTGCGGGTTGAGCTTGTCGAAGTCGAAGCCCAGCTCGCGCCCGACCGGAATGACCTGCGCCGCGAACGCTTCGTTCAGCTCGTACACATCCACGTTCTCGATCGACATGCCGGCCTGCTTGAGCACCTTGCGCACTGCCTCGATCGGGCCGACGCCCATGATCTCGGGATCGATGCCGGAAACCGAGGATGCGATGATGCGTGCCAGCGGCGTGATCTCGAGCTGGCGTGCGCGCTCGTCGCTCATCACGACCACGGCCGCGCCGCCGTCGTTGAGCGGGCAGGCGTTTCCGGCCGTGACCACACCGTCCGGCTTGAAGACCGGAGCCAGCGACTGCAGCTTCTCCAGCGTCGATGACGCGCGCGGGCCGTCGTCGATGGACGCCACCGCACCACCTTCGAGCGGGTACGGCGTGATCTCGCGGTCGAAGAAGCCCGACGCTTGCGCGGCGACGGCTCGCATTTGCGATTGCTGCGCGAACTCGTCCATGTCGCGGCGCGAGACGCCGAACCGCTCGGCCACGTTCTCGGCCGTGAGGCCCATCGGCAGATACACGTTCGCGATCATCTCGGGACCCGGAACCAGCCGTGGGTGCAACTCGGACAGGTCCCGGGGCATTTGGTTCACGCGGCTGATCGACTCGACGCCGGCAGCGACGAACGCGTCTCCTTCACCGGCCTTGATCGCGTGGAACGCCATCCGGATGGTTTGAAGGCTGGACGCGCAGAAGCGATTCACAGTCGTGCCCGGAACCGAATCCGGAAGGCCGGCCAGCAGCGCGACGCGGCGACCCAGGTTCATGCCCTGCTCGCCCTCGGGAAAGCCGCATCCGACCATCACGTCCACGATCTCGGCGGGGTCGAGTTGCGGGACCTTCTCCATCGCCGTGCGGATCGCGAAGCCGGCCAGGTCGTCCGGGCGAGCGTCCTTGAGCGATCCCTTTCCGGCACGGCCGATCGGCGTGCGGGCTGCGGCGACGATGACTGCCTCTGCCATGACGTTCCTCCTCGGTTGAAGAACCACATTCAATGCCATTCGGGGCCGGGCAAGCAACGTGAGGGAGGCGTCCGCGTTGTCCCATATGAGACCGCATCGACGACGGGAAACCCTCCGTGGGGGTTTTCAATCGAATCGCATCGGCGTATACCAGAGATGCGAGACATGGAAGGAGGCTCTGCGATGGAGCCGAAGCAGATCGTCATCTTGGCACACCGGACCGCTG
>Ga0214472_10001086_pt1 | contig 31348 bp, 30 predicted proteins | sample RVTome_6_FD_207662 | JGI IMG/M metagenome (GOLD analysis project Ga0214472, IMG submission 207662) | Soil microbial communities from uranium-contaminated site in the Upper Colorado River Basin, Wyoming, United States - RVT140D175 | ecosystem: Environmental > Terrestrial > Soil > Contaminated >...
GCTAGGGCCCGTGAGGTTGGTCATGCAGGGCCAACTGCCGCCAAGCGCGCTGGCCCCTGCCGGACAGCGCACCCCGGATTACACCTTGACCCCGGTGAGAGGCTACGCGAGCCGGCCAGGGGTGGCGGATAATCTCTACGCCGCACTGCTGCGCTACGTCGAACAGGCCGGGCACCAGCAGGGCCCCCAGGCGCCACGAGACAGATTGCGCTTGGGGCCTGGCGTGCCGTGTGACATTCTCTGCTTGCGGCCCCGGCGCGTCTCGAGCTGGGTCACCAGCCGGTACCCGAGATTGTCTCAACTGGTGGCCGAGGGCTTACTCCACCAGTACACGCATGTGCACTGTCTCCTGAGTCCAGCCGTGCGGCCGGGCTCGGCAAACAAAAAATAATCACGGTGCGCCGTGAGATTGTCTCTTTTCGATTATTTTTTACTTGACTCTAGACCCTAACAAGCATACGTTAAGGTACAAGGGATTTGAAATTCGACTATTGTGAGCTTATGGGTATAGGAGACGGCAATGGCGAAAGCAGTTAGTCATGTTGTACGGCGCCCCGGCAGACAGTTGGGCGATCCGGACGTCGAAATTCCAGTAGCGGAGGATCTCACTACCGTCCCTGGCATTCCACTCAATGAGAGAGATATCAGTTTCTACAATCGGGCCTATCCCGAAGAAACCCAAAACATCATGAAGGCCGCCGACCGCGAATGGGTATGGACGGTCTATACGGAAGAGCTGGCCGAGTATCGCCACTACCACGAAGAAGTGGGTCGCCCTCTCATTAGTGCGGCAGCCGCCTCCGGAAATCTGGAGCCGACGGGCACAGCCGAGGCAGGGCTCGACATCACCGCTTCCATCCGTCAAAAAGCACGGGAACTTGGTTTTGGTGAAACCGGCTTTACGAAGTTCGACAAGCGCTATGCCTACACCGGCAAGCGGCGCTGGGTTAAATTCCCTCATGCCATTTGTCTGGCATTGGAACAAGACTACGTACAAACCCAGTCTCTGCCCAGCATGGACGCGGAATACGCCCACTTCGGCACGTACGAGATGGAAGGCGCACTTCTTTTGGACTTGGCCGACCACATTCGGTCGCTTGGCTATCGCGCCCAGGTGCACAGCCCCAATGACAATAGCGCCCCCTACATCCCCATGTTTGTCGCGGCGGGGTTGGGTCAGTTAGGTGCTAATGGTCAACTCCTCTCCCCGCATTTCGGCTCACGGGCCCGAATTGCGATGATTACGACCGATGCGCCGGTCAAGTATGACGAGCCGGTCGACTACGGTATCCACAAATTCTGCCAGGAATGTCAGGTTTGTGTCAACCGGTGTCCGGGCCGGGCCATCACCAAAGACAAAGTTTGGTGGCGTGGGGTCGAAAAAAACAAGCTGATCTACGAACGTTGCCGTCCCGTGATGGCGCGCTACGACGGTTGTGCCGTCTGCATGAAAACCTGTCCGATCCAACGCTTCGGCATGCCGGCAGTGATGGAACACTACGTGGAGACGGGTGAAGTGCTCGGCAAAGGCACGCATAACCTTGAAGGCTACACCTTCCCGGATAAAGGCTACACCGGGCCTGGTGAGCTGCCGATGTTCGACCGCGAATTCTTCGAAATTCCGCATGGCCGCTCGGAAGATTGGCTCTTCGATCAGTTTAAAGAAAAACTGTTGCACGAAGGCGTTCCTGCTAGCGACGACATGACCGAGTTCGCAGAGCGCGTCAAAGACATTCTGGAACAGGGACGGACGACGATCGGAAGTGAATAGGCACTTCGTCCTCGTAGCCTAGAATGACTGTGAACGTGTTTGTTGAGTAAACGACGGGGCCGGGATGCACCAATCCGGTCCCGTCTGTTGCGTCTGATGGAGGTCACGCGATGTTTCAGAAGGCAAATATTGATGCCTTGTTTAACGAACTAGACAATGAGTGGCGTGGCAAACCTGAGTTTGATAAGGTCTCGCGAGAGGCTCACCTGGGTATTGCCTTGTTTGATGCCGGTCGTCCGCTCAGCAAAATTGATCCGAGGGCGGTGTCTTTGATCGAGAAACACAAGCCCTCGGCATAAGCTTCCGGATCATCGAGAATCGGTTCACCTTCGGTGATTTCTGGCAGAAAATCTGACGGACTGCATAGTCCGTCAGATTTTTTTGTAAAGCGCCTTGCGGTCCTTAAACAGCTTGCAATTCTGTGGCGCTCGCGTTCCACTGCTCGGTGAGCCTTTCGATACATGCCTGCGCTGAGTCTTCAGAGCCGTCACCGTGGATCAACACAATCGCATTGAGGTCGGGCAGCTTGCGCGCGGCAGCCTCGAGACGGGCCCGCGCTATCCGGGCTCTGTCCGCCAGTTGGGGAACGAATTGGCCGGCCACCCGCCCAACCGCTCGGGAATCCATTTCCGCGTCCGAGGCATAGATACGGTGCGGAGCGCCTCCGGAACCTACCGATTCCATTCCTTCCGCCGTGATTTGGGTCCACCAGAGTCTCGCACAGAGCGTCTCGCGGTGCCCCCACTTGCCCATCTTAATTTTGCCCTCATCCCAAAGCCGTGAGAAGTGCTCCAATCCAGCTTCAACACTTTGTTCTAGTCCGGTTAGAGATGCATCAATCGATTCCATGGGAAGTATCCTCTCACTCGAGTATTGCGCCTTCGACATAACCATTGTCTTTTTTATAGACGTGCTTTTTTCACATGTCAATGCCGATTTTGCAAAATAATATCCACTCATGTGTGGACAATGGCCTTCAGATGGGCTATAAACGTGCGCAAGGATCATATGGGTGGCCTCGTCCTGCTACAGGGAACCGGCTCTGAGCATCCTGCACGTTGCAAGCCGGAAACCCTGGCACCAACCTGGCGATCCTCATCGGTAGGGAACAGGTCGATGGACATCCATGGGTGTGGGGCTTACAAAGCATGAAGAGGGGCATGATTATGGACGAACATGCAATGGTTGCGGCTATAGAGGCGGTAGCGGAGACTCTCGGAACGATGGCACTCGTGTTAATTCATCCGGAGGAGCCACTGGCATTGCCGGAGCCTCCAGGATCGGATGTCGTCAACGCCTATGACGGGCATATCGACGTCATTAGCGCTCAAGTGGATGCGAGCTATCACAACTTGTTGGGGATGTCGAAGCGGGACTTTCGGGCGGGATATCCCGATCGCGCCGGTGCGTACCTCGTCGAGTTACTGGAGAAGATCATGAAAGAACCGGACTACAGCCAGAAGTTCTCGGCCGCGTCCCAAGACAAACTCGATTTCTCCCTCAGGGACTTGCGCGAATTGTAGGTGCTCCCTTCCCTGCGTCATGCAGGGAAGGAAGTTCACGTCTTAGGTTTGCAAAAACTCCGGCGACCGGAACACAGTATTGGCGATATGCATAAATGCCCTGGCCGGCAAGATGCCGACATAAAAGGCCAGGTGCATCGCCATCTCCATAATTTCCGCTTTGGTGAGACCGTAGCGCAGTGCCCCTTCGATCATCCGGCGGGTGGACAGGTCGTAGGACCCCGACACCACACGGGCGGCGAGGGCGCAGATGATGCGGCTCTTCATATCCAATCCGGGCCGTGTCCAGATCGAACCCCAGAGATACTCCTGCATCAGGACATCGAGGTCCTCTTCTTCCGGCGTCGGCTCGGTGGTGTGGTAGCCAAAGACATCCGGCATCAACTCCCCATGTTTCGCAATGCCCTGCTCGTAGAGGGCTTCGGACGCCACCGAGGCATCGAAGTATTCTGCCGGGGTACTCTCAATGCCCCGTTCTTTGAAGATCTCTTTGGCGATCGCCAGGGCATTGTAGGATGCCGGTATCCCCCCGTAGAACGCCACCATCATGAAGACCTCGATGATCTCCTCAGCGGTACCCCCTACATTGAGCGTGTTGCGAATATGCGCCCGAACCTGAGGGGTGGCCTGTTGGATGGCCGACACCGTTAAGGTGGCAATGGCTCGATGTTTGATGTCGAGGCCCGGACGACTCCAAATCGAACCGTAAAGGCTCTCGGTGGTGATCCGGTACATATCCGGGGCGAGCTCATAAGCACTGGGAACCGATCCCCTAAAAAGTCTTCCCTCACCGCCAGCCAGATGCTCCCGCATCTCCAATCCTCTCTGAAATCGCTCGTCTAACGTCGTCATAAGACTCTCCTCTTGATGCTTGGCCCGTGCATGCTTGACATGTGCTTCACGCAGTCTCATTCTTCATTTAGCCGTCAGCCTTAACCGCATTCACCTTGGCCCGTGCGGCATCCTTATCTTGATACCAGAGGACATCAATCTCGGCATACTTCTCCCATTCATAGGGCAGATCGAATTCGCTATAAATCGCCTCAACCGGGCACACCGGCTCACAAGCGCCACAATCAATACATTCATTCGGGTCGATGTAGAGCTTCCGATCCACGCCCTCCTCAAAATGAATGCAAGCGACCGGGCAGACGTTAACACACCCTTGATCCGTGACGTCAACGCATGGTTCTGCAATCACATAGGTCATCCCTTCTCTACCCTTCATCTTTGCTCGCAGCATACATATATGTCGATGGCAATGGCTTATGATTCCTGCCAACTCATCTCGTACAATTGATCGAAGGCCAGCGCCCAATTTTCTCCGCTCAGGCGGTACTCAAGAGGGGGATGCACCGGCTGGGCGCCAGATTGCGTCTGACTGATATCGCCGCCACTGCCGGGTTCGGAAATGATCGTTCCCCACCAGGCATCCTCTTCCAACACAGTTTGAAAGACCGCTTGGCACAAGTTTTCCCAGGTGCCACCAAATTCGACCGGCACGGCCATCAACGGCACACCCAACTCCCTCAGGCGTTGGAAATCATCGGGATCGGCTTCCGTCCGCTGTTGACGATCAGGGCGCTCGACGGCGCACTCTTCAGCCAGTTTCGGTATCTCTTCTAGAATTGTTGCAACAGTCATGAGAACATCTCCGGAGCACGATCGAACAAGCCCCATCACAATGAATAAAGCGCTCTAACTTAGGCGATTTCCGACAAAGCATGCCCCCGCGCCATACGGCAACATGCTTCGTGGAAAGCGCCTGAACTCATCTCACGTCACTTCACTCGCACATACTTGTCCACCCGCTCACGAGCTCCCAACGCCATATAAAAATCGCCCTCGGCATCCACCCAACTGCCATGGGCCGACAGCGCATCCCAACGGGCCACGACCTGGCCCTGCTTGTCCATAATGCTGACGCGGGGCGACATCCCGTTAACACCGCCTTCACTGATATAGAAGAGGCCGTCCTGGCCAATCGAGATATCGAGTGGCCGGCGCAAGTCGGGCCACACGGCGAGAAATTGCCCGTCGGCGGAGAACACCTGCATGCGGTTGTTTTCGCGGTCGCAGAGGTAGACGATGCCTTCATCATCCACCACCAGGCTGTGGGGCAAATGAAACTGGTTGGGCTCAGTCTTGCCCGGTTCACCCCAGGACCGGATGAGCTGGCCCGCGTCGCTGAACTGATGCACCCGAGCGTTGCGATAGCCATCGGAAATATACAGATCGCCAGATGGAGAAGGCACCATCTCAGTGGGGTAGTTGAACGGCCCGGCGGCCCGGGGCACGAGTTCACCGGGGACTTCGCCCCCAGTGTCCGAATGCTGGCCACGCTGGCCGATGATCTGCATCGGCCGGCCGTCCAGAGTATACACCAGGCACACCGAGTCCTCCCGGTCCGTCAGATAGATGATGTCGTTCTCAATGAAAATGCCGTGCGGGTTGGCAAAGGCGCCATTACCCCAACTGTTGATAAACGTGCCGTCCGCATCAAAAACCATGACTGGCGGATTTTTGCGCTGGAACACGTAGACCCGATTCTGGGAATCGGTGGCCACCGCACTCGTATTGCCAAACGTCTCACTTTTGGGCAACTTCGCCCAATTCTCAATCAACTCATACTGATAGTCACCCGTGCCAACTCTTGCCATAGCGCCTTGCCTCCTGTTTGTGGGCGATCCCCGCCACATCTCACACCACCGATGGGCCTGGGGTTCTAGAAGTTTCAACATGGCTTATGTTGGCACAGACTGACATGAGAATCAAAGCCGTAAATGATCCCGGGCCGGGGATAGGTGACGCTTTTGAGTCCCTTGATGATCAGCTCAAGTAAGCCACCCCCTTCGGCCATGGAAGTAGCAGAGGATGGGGAGGCGCGCCGATCTAAAAAGCTGCGACCTCACAGATCTTGTGATGCTCATCACAATGTGAGGTGAGTCACAGAAAACAAGTTAAATCGCAAATATACTCAGCCATCACCCAGTAAGAAATCGCACTGAGATGACGTGATAAAAGTAGGAAGATAAATTGATTAAAACTCAATTCATCTTCAAGACTCTATAGACGACTCAAACGCAGAGGAACTCACGATGACAACCACCAACACCGTTGACAATGGCGTGAACACTCAGGCCCTGCTCGATGCACGCGAGGCGCTCTCCGCTTCACCGGCGGCTGCCCAGTTTACCTGGCGGGCCACCTGCAAGTGGCGCCATGGCGCCCATAGCCACTCTACCGTAAAAGGGTTCTACGGGCTGGGCGCCGAGCAGCAGCATAATACCGAATTTACCTTCGAGGCAGACCATCCCGAACTCTTTGCTGCTGAAGATCACGGAGCCACCCCGGTCGAACTCGTGCTCTCCGGTTTGGCCAGTTGCCTCACCGCTGGCGTGGCGTCGGTGGCCCAATTGCGCGGCATCCAGCTACATTCGGTGACGGCAAAGCTCGAGGGCGATATGGATATCCTAGGTATTCTGGGTGCAGATACCGACGCGCGCAACGGTTTCAACCACATCAGGGTGACCTTCGACATCGACGCGGATGCCAAGCCGGACGAGATCAGGGCTCTCGTGGCTCAGTCGCAAAAGCGCTCGGCGGTCTACGACATCATCACGAATCCCACTAACGTCACGGTCGACGTGGCTTAATCCTCCGCCTTGGGATAGAGGAGCTGCTTCTCATGCGTACTACTGTAATCATTATCGGGGCCGGTCACGCCGGCTTAGCCATGAGCCGATGCCTCACCGACCATGCTATCGACCATGTCGTTTTCGAGCGTGGCGAGGTGGCCAACTCCTGGAAAACCGAGCGCTGGGATTCCTTGCGGCTCCTCACCCCCAACTGGATGAGTCGGTTGCCCGACTACCGCTACACAGGCGATGATCCCGACGGCTACCGCACGATGCCTGAGACCATTGCCTTCCTCGAGCGCTATGCGGAGGTGAGCGCGGCGCCCGTCCAGACACACACGACCGTGACGTCAGTGCGCCGCTGTGATGATGGCTATATGGTCGCCACCCACCAAGGGAACTGGCACTGCCGGGCCGTTGTCCTGGCGTCCGGCGCCTGCAACATAGCGAGCGTCCCGGCGTTTGCCGAGGCGGTACCGTCAACCGTCGCCACGCTGACGTCGATGACCTATCGCCATCCGAGTCAACTTGAAGAGGGCGGTGTCCTCGTCGTCGGTGCGTCCGCCTCCGGTATCCAGATAGCCGACGAAATCCACCGCTCGGGTCGTCCCGTGACCCTAGCAGTGGGCGAGCACGTCCGGGCTCCCCGCGTCTATCGGGGCCGGGATATCCAGTGGTGGATGGATGTGGTAGGCATTTTTGACGAGCGCTATGACGACCTCGAGAATCTCTCTCGCGCGCGGCGCTTGCCATCGATCCAACTGGTGGGCTCGGCCGCGCGCCGAACGCTCGATCTCAATGCCCTCACGGCGATGGGGGTGAAGCTCGTCGGTCGTTTGGCGGGCATCTGTGACGGCAAGGCCCAGTTCGCGGGATCGCTGCGCAACATGTGCACGTTGGCCGATCTCAAGATGGATCGGCTGCTGAATACGATCGATACATGGGCGGCTACCAATGGGTTCGATAACGAGATCGACCCGCCGTACCGCTTCCCAGCCACCCAGGTCGATGCCTCGCCATCGCTCGGTATCCATCTGCACAGTGGTGAGATCCGGACCCTCATCTGGGCGACCGGGTACCGCCCTGATTATTCGTGGCTCGATGTACCCGTCTTCGATTTACGGGGCCGCATACGCCATAATGGTGGCGTCGTGGACGCCCCGGGTATGTATGTCATCGGGTTGCCCGTCTTGCGCTGTCGTCGATCAACGTTCATCGATGGTGCTGGTAACGATGCGCGCTACCTCAGCGCCCACCTGGCGTCCTACCTCGACAGCGGCAATGCCACACGTGAGGGTAGCCGCCCAGGGCTTTTATTAGATAGGGCTCTCGTGTTAGATGGGCACGCCGACCGTCACATTTATGATCCTGGCGTCCTCTTGTAAGAGAGGACAAGAACGTACTCATTCTTGCCTCAGGCCTACGGGTATTGACACTAAAGGGACGAATATGGATTGGCAACACGTGGATGTAGGATGGGGGCGACGCGCTCCTGAAGCGGCGTATTTGTTCGAGAATATGCACTGGCGGGAGTATTGTCATCTCCTCGACCAGACAGGCGTCACGCAAGGCATACGGTATCTTGACATCGCCTGTGGCAGTGGTCTAGCCATACAGATTGCAAGTGAACGCGGCGCCATCGTCAGTGGGCTTGATGCCTCCAAGCGTCTTGCGGCGATCGCCAAGGCGCGCACCCCAGAGGCGGATATTCGGATTGGGGATATGTTTCACTTGCCGTTTGCAGACCATAGTTTTGACGTGGTGACGAGCTGCCGAGGGATTTGGGGCAACTGTCTCGGGGCCTTGCGCGAAGCCCGGCGCGTCGTGCGACCGGGCGGCAAAATCGGCTTGAGCTTCTGGGGGCATCAGAAGAAGATGCAGGCCTATCCGTTGTCTGCGGTCTTAGGGCGGACGAACCAGGAAGAACGCCAGAACACCGCATCGATCGTCAGTATTGGCATTCCCGGTGCTGCGGAACAGCTCATGGCCGACGCCGGGCTCGAGGTCGGAACCCGGACGAGCCTCAAGTTGCACTGGGAGTTCCCGGATGCTGAATATGCGGCTCAAGCTCTGGCAGCCGTTGGTCCGGCCTACCTCGCCATCGAGCACCTCGGCGTTGACGCATTTATGGAGGCCGTCCGTGAAGCCGCCTCCGAGTTCTATATTGAAGGCGTGGGGATACGGACGGAGGTCGACGTGCAATTTCTCGTAGGGGTCGCGCCGGATTGAGGCTTCGGGCCTCCATTTAAGACGGCGAGCGCGACCATCTAGGGTTCATAGGGAATGATGGGCCGCGGCGGCTAGGCATAAAAAAATCCTGATCCGCACAAACGGATCAGGATGACAGGTCGTTTAACTAGAAAGCCGTTACAAGTTCATCTGCGGCTCTAGGTAATCGTTGTCTTTGATGTAGATCTGGAGACGCCCGCGTTGGCTATCCGTCACGATAAGCCGGCTTTGCTCCGCATCAAAGGCCACACCCGTGGGATAGCAAAAGCGCCACTCTTCTTCCAGACTAGGGGCCCGGCGCCGCATTTTGACCATATCGGGGTTCGCATCAACCGCTGATTGCGCCCATTTGGCAAGCACTTGGGCATCGCCAACCAGCGACGCGAGCGCCTCGCCTGCCGCGTTGTAGATGCGAACGCGGCTATTGCCCCAATCACAGACATAAACATCACCATCCGGGTCGGTGGTCACGTCGGAGGGATGATTGAGATCGCCCCCAAAAGAAGTGACATAGCTGCCATCAGCGTTGAACTTTTGCACGCGGTGGTTTTTCCAGTCCGCCACGTAGATGGCCCCGTCGCCATCAATCGTGATGCCCCAGGGCGTATCGAATTCACCGGGGCCCGTGCCGTGGCTGCCGAAACCGGAGACGTAGCTACCATCCTTGGTGAACACCTGGACGCGGTGATTGCGGCTATCGACGATGTAGAGATTGTCGTTTTGGTCAAACGCCAGCCCTGCCGGTCCATCGAGTTCGCCTTGACCCGAACCAGTTGTCCCCCAGGCAGTCTTGTACTCGCCATCGCCATTAAAAATCGAGATGCGATTTTGCCAATCGTCAGAGACGTAGACATCGCCTTGCGAATCCACGGCAACCGAGTTCGGCCAGATTAAATCGCCTTCCTTCCTGCCGTAAAAACCGAATTCACCCAACAGCTCTTCTTCATAGAAGCCGCCAATAAAGACTTTCGACGTGCGGCTGCCAAAGTTATTTTCGTTGCCGCGGCTGACGACGTAGGTGATCCCCTGCGACGTCACAGCCAACCCCGCAGGCTGGGAAAACCCCGTGCCGACAGCCGCATTGCGGCCGACAGCATGGCTAAAATCCCATACCCGTCCGGGAACGACGGTGGTCAGTGCCATATTTTATCCTCTCTTGATACCTTGCCCATGGCTGGCGCACGGCCTGTGGCTGGCGCACAGCTTCGTTCACCGGCGGTTTGACTTGAGGGTTTACTGTCAGGTCAAACCGCCAATGCAAAACCCATCAGGCAACGCGTCGTGCTGAATTTAGTTGTTGATGAAGGCCGGCTTCTCGAACGTGCCGTTTACAATGGATTTGGCATCGAGTTTCATCCAGTCTTCCAACAAGGTCGTGTAGACGCTGCGGAAATCCATATTCGGGTTCAAATCACCCTGCACCAGGTCTTGTGCTTTCATGGACGGATACTCGCCGTACTGGCCACCCTTGACCGCATCGCCAATCACGAAGGACACGCCACCGGCCCCGTGGTCGGTGCCCGAACCGTTATCGCGCACGCGGCGGCCAAACTCGGTGAACATCAGCATCACGACATTGTCGGCGTTGCCCTGCTCGCGCAGATCGTCGAAGAAAGCCGGCACGGCGGCGGCGACTTCCGACCACAGTTGCTTATGGGCGCTGAGCTGTCCCGCATGCGTGTCGTAGGGACCGTGATCCAAATAGAAAATACGGGTTCCCACCTCGGCGTTGTGAATTTGCGACACGCCGCGCAGCCTCTGACCCAACTTGGTGTCGGGATAGGCCACCGTGGAGCTGTACTTCTCGGGCGCGACTTTGAGAATGTCGGCGCCGGTCAGGGAGTCCAGACCGGTTTGGCCGAGATAATCCATCACTTCACCCTGGCCCATCACTGGAGAATAGGCCTTGGCAAAACGCTGTAAAATCTTTTCGCGCTTTTGCTGTTCAATGCCCGGCAGCATGCCATAGGTTTCCAGCGAGCCGCTGACGCACGCCACTGGCACCCCTGCCAGAGCCATGGCACGGAACATACTCTGCCCGAAACTCACGCCCGTGACGACGTTCTCTTTGTTGGGATCGATATCCCGAATCACCCGGCCAAGCCAGCCTTCCGTCCCGACTTTCTCCGGCTCACACGTGTGCCAGATGTCCATGGAGCGAAAATGTGAGCGCGGCGAATTGGCGTAACCCACGCCGTGCATGATGGCCATTTTGCCTTCATCATAAAAGGCTTTGAGGGGCGCCATGCTCGGATTGAAACCGACTTTGTCGTCGAGCTGGACCACTTGGTCTTCAGGGATATTGATGCTGGTGCGGTTGTCCCAGTAGAGGGAATTGGCGTACGGCACCACCGTATTGAGATAGTCATTTCCGCCGCTCAGCTGCAGAACGACCAAAACCGGATCTTTAGCCATGAATTGGCTCCTTCTATCACGTGTTGAATTTAAACACTACCCTAGTTAAATTGGTACTCACGCATCGCGACGATCAGCTGCAGGATTTCCATCACCCGCTGTTCCGCATTCTCGTCGTCCCAACTCAGATTCCCACCAGTTTGAGCCTGCTCCAAGAGTTCCTGACGCGTCTCATGTCCGACTTCCAGCGGTCCCATCAAATCCAGGCAGCCATCGACGAGCTGATCTGGAGTCAACGAACCCTGGGCTTTCAGTCGGCTGATAATATCTTGCACGCCTGGGCGGCCAGAATTACCAAACATATCGGCCGCGAAGTTAATGCGGCTCATCAGCGAGCCACTATTGATCCATTCCGCTCCGGTATGCCACCCTTCGACACTCGGCGGATTGAGCAGATCCTGCCCCATGTAGGTGGGTTGCATCGAGATCTCACGCCCATAACCCGGCCTCGGCAGCTCCTCGCCACCGACCGTCCGCAGCGTGCTGACGACGAGTTCCGCCGGACTCTTGATCTTATTATAGCGGGCATTTTTGAAGAAATCCGAGGTGAACATTGTGCGCAACATGGCTTTCATCTCACAGCCGGATTCTCGGAAAGACGTCGCCATGGCGTCAATCGCCGCGGCATCCCGTGGCGGCTCGATCTGCCAGGCCGGCACTTGAGGTTCATCGGCCACGAAGAAATTGTAGACATGGCGCGCGATAAACCGGTGGCAAGCCTCCTCTTGCACGATAATATCGATAATATCCTCGCCGTTGAGATTGCCGGTGCGACCCAAGAAGGTCTTTTCACTGTCGTCGTGATCCTCCGGCATATACTTGAAGTGCCAGGGATAACGGCCGTACGGCAGACGCGGAATCTTGGCCTCGAAGGTCCAACCGGTGAAGGCACGTGAGGCTTCACGCACATCGACTTCCGTGTAATTGCCAACTCCCAGACTGAAGAGTTCTAGCAATTCCCGGCCCCAGTTTTCGTTGACCGCAGTTTTATGGTTTTCGTTGTTGTCCAACCAGAAAAGCATGGTCGGGTTTTTCGACAGTGCCAGCAGCAGCTCGCGATAGTTGCCCATCCCCTTGTCGCGGAAGAGCTGAATCTGTTCGAGCAACTGATCGTAGTTGTCAACTTTGGAATTGCCGGTGGCAAATACCTGGTGCCAGAAGAGCGCCATTTTTTCTTCGAGCGGACGACCGGTGTTGACCAGGTTGAACATCCAGTTGACATTGCCCATGGGGGGTTGCCCACCCGGCAACAACGATGCCGGCTGATAACGCAACAAGGTGTGGACATCAGCGCGTTGGCAACCGTGCTCCTCCGGATTCAACAATTCTTCAACGGTGGCATCGTAGCCCTTGGCGGCACGTGCTTCCAATTCAACGCGGGATGCACCGAAACCAGCACGGCGCATCAGATGGGCCATCAATCCGATATCATCTGCCATTGCCTACCTCCTCCAAATCTATGTGTGTTGTCGAATAGCTATTTTGTATCGCGTCAACCTGAATCTCGCTTTCCTCCTCTATTTAGCTTCAAGATGATTTACAGCTCCCCCCGCTGCCTCTCGGCATGCCGAACAGATGACTTCATACTCAATTCGCAACCCCCTTACCAGGAGGCCATGAGGCAACTGCGTGGGCGGCGGCGGCAAAGGGAACACCTGCCGATCGATATCAAAGATTTCCCCACAGCTCTGACAGACCGCATGGTCGTGGTCTTGCGGCGTCCCATCCACCCGCATGCAGTCACCGGCACCAGTCACCCGGCGGCACAGACCGTTCCGAATGAAGACGTCGAGCGTCTCGTAGACAGTGGACAGAGAGAGCGAGGGATGGTCGTCGAGAAGTGACGTGTAAATTTGTTCGACCGTAGGATGGTGGAGATGGTTCCCAATCGCTTCCAGAATCATCAGACGTGGACCAGTCGCTTTGAGACCCGCACGATGCAATCGCTCCACTCGGTGAGGCATATCCTATCTCCGGATCATACTGAATCTACACACTACGCGAACGATCGTTAGTTCGACATACCGCCCAATGAGAAAAGGCGAAGTCAGCCAGCTCTCTAATTCATAATGATTCCATGATAGAATTTAGACCGAGTTCTGTCAAGCATGATTCACGATTTTTGCACCGTCGGGCACAATTAAATAAAATGAAGGCGCTGGGTTTTCCCTCGCCTCAGCCTGCGCGGCCTCGATGCGACGCCGTGCATGACCTTATCCTAAAATCGTGAGAATCGAGATTGAGGGAGCGGCGCGGCGCGGCAACGACCACGGGGGACACGACGAAACCGCCGCGCAGCGGATTGCATTCAACACCGCTGCGTTGACGATGGGTCGGGGCGAGCCGCGTGGGTGAGCGCAGTCGCGCTACCCACAGATGTCGTTAGACTGAGGATTGGGATAGGCTATCGTTATATTTGCTTTCTAAAGTCGCTTTCAGCTCAGCCTCATCTTTGGCGGATAGTGAAGTGTGCAAGACCTTGGGCTGAAAGGATCTCACTTCTTCAATGACCTTGTCCGGCGTGGCTCGCCGCACTAAAACGAAGAGCGCCGACGTGCCGGGCTGCACGGTTTTACCTATGTCTCGAATAAAGTCGTCGTCGATGCCGATATCGGCAAGCGCTCCGGATGCAGCTCCCGTGCCGGCCCCCAGTCCTGCCCCAATGAGCGCGCCCGCCAGCGGATTGAAAAACAACAAACCGATTAACGACCCGATCAACCCGCCGCTCAGAGCACCGCTTGTAGCCCCGTGAGCCACGAGATTATATGTCTGTTGAACTCTCACGGTGCCATCTTCTTTCTTAATGACCACAACGGCATCATCTAGATCGATTAAATATTCTCTTTGTAGTTTGCGTAACGTGAGCAGCACCTCGTCCGCCTTGAACATGTCATCAAACCCCAGAACCACTAAATCGCTCATGAGCTTTCTCCTCCCGAAACCGCGATCATGAAACATGATTGTGAATGTGTAACCGCTTTATTGTGGGTCTCTTCGATATCGTCGATAGCAGAAGCGGTGCGATGTTGCACCTCCTCCCATGTCTCGGCACTAACCTCTTGTCATGGATGTAATCGATGCCATCACAACGCCCCATGTGACCGATTGGCAAGACCGAGTAGGTGTCCGTCCTTCTTGGTGACGTTACCACTCTGCCACCCCCTTTTCTTTACTCCACGTATCTCGTACGTCACTATCCTGTAACAATTTTCATGCCACTTTGCGATTTAGCCGAGTGCTGGCCTGGCGCTAGGTGGAAAGCCGTGGATATCGCCTGAGCGCCTGCCGAAAATAATTTTAATGCCTCTCAAAATGAAAACAATCTGTCTCATCCTGAGAGAGCTTTGAACAAGTTATTTGGGGGTTTCAGAGCGGGCGACCCCATGGCATTCATGAAACAGCTACTGGCAGTGTCCCCTTTGAGTGCAGAATGTCGTGGAGTGAGGATAGCTTGGTATGCATTTTGCTACGACCTAGAGGATAGCTTGGTATGCATTTTGCTACGACCTAGAAGAACGTGGAGTGCTGCAAGACTTTAGATCACATCTGAAGCATTGATCACATAATAGGAACCATGAGAGATGGCAGGAAAGAAATACTCAACCACGGACCCTGATGTGATTCGGCGCTGGGCCGAAGCTCGACATGGCACACCTGTGCTTTTCCATCGGGGCGGCGCAGTAGCTCGGAGTGGCTCTCTTATCTCTCAGGTTTTCCCCAGATCAAGTGATCCCTTTGACTTCTTTGGGCCTACACTGTTGTAGATCCTACGCACTTCACGTCAAATTGGTAACTGCACTTCGAATTACCGAAAGAAAAGGCGTTGGGTAGATACCCAGCTATAAGAGCAGAAGTATTAGGACAATTAAGGAGACGCCAACACAGACCTCGGTAATCATCTAAAGTGTCCGTATCCCTCTATTGACTAGAAACACCAAAGGCAGTCTCATCTTAGATATTGATCAGAGAATCGTCACTACCATAAAGGTTCTGCATATACCCATCCGCAGCAGGATCGTTCTCCCATCGGTCGCCGTTCAGGAGGTAGCGGTAGCGGTACTGCTTCCCTGCGGGAAGAGACAGCGTCAGGGAAAAGCTCCCGTCTTTACGGCGCGCCATTGGATGCGATTTGGGGTCCCAATCGTTAAACTCCCCGCATAAGGCAACCGTTTGAATGGACTCGTCTACCGGCAGTTTAAACGTTAGGCGGCAATAACGTCCCGTTTTGGAATAGGTTTTTCTGGGCATCCATGCTCTCCTTGACACATCCAGAACCACAAGACACGCCCTCCACTGGCCTCATCTCTTCTTCAAGCATACACGTTAAATTGAGATTGAGCAAACGATTCTGTAAGGCATTGAATTTATTAGAGGCATCGTCAATTATAGGAGGGTGGATCGCATCTAAGATCAGTTCCGTGTAGCTCGATGGCAACGTCGCAAACCGCAACCCCTTCCTGGCGCAGCACCTGATGACCTATCTCATTCTTGCGGTTGTCGAGCCCGCAGATCGACTCACTCTCTAGAGGGACCGAGGTTATCGCAATGCTTCGGCCAACACGCCGTCCAGTTGTAGCTCTTCAGCCCGGTGACAACTGACAAAGTGCTCGGGGACGACCTCTCTCAGCTCGGGGGGGGTGGTGCGACAGAGATCAATGGCATAGGGACAGCGGGGGTGAAAGTAACAGCCGCTGGGCGGATTGGCCGGATTGGCCACCTCGCCCTCCAACACCATGCGATGGGAGCGAACCCGTGGGTCGGGCTCGGGGGCGGATGACAGCAGCGCCGCGGTGTACGGATGTTTGGGGGCGGCGAAAAGCGTGTCCGTCGGGGCCATTTCAACCAGTTTGCCCACGTACATCACCGCCACCCGGTTGCTGATGTGCTTGACCACGCTGAGATCGTGGGCGACAAACAGATAGGTGAGTCCCAGCTCGGCTTGCAGATCGAGCATGAGGTTGAGGACCTGGGCCTGTACCGAGACGTCGAGCGCGGAGACCGGCTCGTCAGCGACGATTAATCTGGGGTTCAGGGCCAGGGCGCGTGCAATGCCGATGCGCTGACGCTGCCCGCCGCTAAAAGCGTGTGGGAAACGCCGCATGAACTCCGGGCGCAGGCCCACGACACGCAGCAGCTCGGCCACCCGTTGCTCGCGTTCGCGCCGGTTGCCCATGCCGTTGACCAGGAGGGGTTCCCCGACAATATCGAGCAGCGTCATGCGCGGATTCAACGAGGAGAATGGGTCCTGGAAAATCATCTGCATCTCACGGCGTAGGACGCGCAGTTGCGGCCTAGGCAACCTCGCGACCTCAGTCACCTCGCCATCCCGAGAGCGAAACCGGATCTCTCCGCTAGTGGGGTCGAGAGCGCGCAGAATACACCGCGCGGTGGTGGTCTTGCCGCAGCCGCTTTCGCCCACCAGACTCAGGGTTTCCCCTTCGTTGATGTAGAAGCTGACGTCGTCCACCGCGCGTATGCTGCCCACCTCGCGTTTGAGGAAGCCTTTGCGGATGGGAAAATGCTTGCGCAAATCACTCACTTGGAGCAGCCACTGGCCGTTTTGGGTGGGTTCTACAGGCACGCTTGATCTATCCTTCGCCATGGAGAAAACAGCTGACGCCATGGTTTGCGTCCACCATCTGCAAAGTGGGCTCACGCCGGTCGCAAACGCCGGCCATGAAGGAGGCGCAGCGCGGATGAAATGGGCAGCCCGACGGCCGAGCGTAGGGATGCGGGACAGTCCCCATAATGGAGGCCAGCCGCTCACGCGTGGTGGTTTGCATGCGCGGAATAGATTGCAGCAACGCCTGGGTGTAGGGGTGCTTGGGGGCATGAAAAATGTCGTCCACCGGGGCGCTCTCGACCACTTGCCCCAAGTACATGACGACCACGTGATCCGCCATGTCGGCGATGACCCCGAGATCGTGGGTGATGAGCATGATGGCCATACCCAAGTCGCGTTGCAGCGTCCGCATCAAATCCAAGATCTGCGCTTGCGTGGTCACGTCCAGGGCGGTGGTGGGCTCGTCCGCAATCAAAAGATTGGGGCGACACGATAGAGCCATGGCAATCATCGCCCGCTGCCGCAGGCCACCGCTGAGCTGAAAAGCGAAGGCATCAATCCGCTGTTCGGGCAGGGGAATGCCCACTTGGCGCAACAGATCGATGGCAATCTCGCGCGCCGCTCGTTTGGACACGATCCGGTGCAACCTGATGGCTTCGATCAGCTGATTGCCAATCGTATGCACCGGGCTGAAAGAGGTCATCGGCTCCTGGAACACCAGGGCAATTTCACCGCCCCGAATGGTGCGCATGGTCACGCCGTCCGGGTCCAGTCCGGCGAGATCGACGACGTCGCGGGACCCATCGCCCCCCCCGCGCCGCAGGAGAATCTCCCCACTGACAATGCGTCCGGGTCTATCGAGGATGCGCAGGATGGACCTGGCGGTCACACTTTTGCCGCAGCCGCTTTCTCCCACGATACCGAGGGTCTGCCCCGGATAGAGATCGAAACTGGCGCCATCGACCGCAATCACCGTGCCTTCATCCAAGGGAAAGTGGGTCTGCAAATTGCGCACGGACAACAACGGTTCTATCTGCGTTGACATCTCGGCTGGTCTCCTATCCGTCCCGTAAGGGTTATCCGTATGGGTCGGCCGCATCTCGGAGTCCGTCCCCGAGGAAGTTGAAGGCCAGCACCGCCACCACCACGGGGACCGCCGGCAACAACAGCCACGGCGTCAGGGCCACCGCCTGTATTTGTTGGGCCGCTTGCAGCAAAACGCCCCAACTCACAGCCGGCGGCCGCATCCCCAGACCGAGAAAGCTGAGCGACGTCTCCGCGATAATGATCGCGGGCAGCGCCAGGGTAGTGGCCGCGATGATATGACTCATAAACGACGGCACCATGTGCCGGAAGATAATGCGCATGCGGCTGGCCCCGGACAATTCCGCCGCGGTGACAAAATCCTCTTCCCGCAAGGAGAGAAAGCGGCCCCGCACGACGCGTGCCAACTCAGTCCAGCCAATGAGCGAGATAATGATGGTAATGGCGAAATACATCTTGGTCACCGACCAATCTTTCGGCACCGCCGCGGCCAGTCCCATCCATAGGGGAATGGTGGGTATCGAGCGCAAAATTTCGATGACGCGCTGGATCAGGGTGTCGAGCCAGCCCCCGTAAAATCCGGACACGCCCCCCAACAGCAGGCCGAGAAAGAGGCTGAGGGCCACGCTAACGAGCCCAATGGTCATGGAGATACGCGTCCCGTACAGCAGACGCGACCAGAGATCGCGGCCCTGCAAGTCGGTGCCCAAGATAAACAAGGTATCCTCGGCTCTGGCCCCCTCGACGCCCAGTAAATGCAGGTTGGCCGGAAATAGGCCCAGGAATTTGTACTCAAAGCCACGCGCAAAAAAGCGCACCGGCAACTTTTGGTTTGGATCCGCCTGGTACACCCGTTTGAAGGTGCGTGGGTCGCGCTTGCCCTCAATGGCGTAGACATGGGGGCTAAACGTCCAGCCATCGAACCAGCGCACCGGCTGGGGCCGCATCAGGCCGAGCTGGGCGTTGGACTCCTGGGGATCGGCAGTCGCCATAAAATCCGCCCCGATGACCGTGGCATAAAACAGCAGCAGCACCAGGCCGGAGACCATCGCCAGGCGGTGTTTGCGCAGCCGCCACCACATCAGTTGCCACTGCGACGCGGCGTAGATGCGCTCGTCGCCACGAGCCTCAAAGACCTCGATATCGCTGTGGATCAGCGTCTCTTCCGCCACTACATGGTCTCCAACTGAATGCGTGGGTCGATCCAGGCCAACAGCAGGTCTGAGATAAAGGTGCCAATCACCGTCATCACCCCGATCAACAAAATAATGGTGCCAGCCAGAAACATATCCTGGGCCAAAAGCGCTTTGAGCAGCAGCGGGCCGACGGTGGGCAGGCTCATCACCACCGAGATGATAATGCTGCCCGAGACAATGAGCGGCAGCAGATATCCAATGGTGCTCACCAGCGGATTGAGGGCCACCCGGAGCGGGTATTTCATGATGATCCGCCACCCCGCCAGCCCCTTGGCGCGGGCGGTGATCACGTAGGGTTTGCGGAGTTCATCGAGGAGATTAGCCCGCAGGACGCGAATGAGCTGGGCCGTCCCGGCCACCGCGAGAATGATCGAGGGCAGCCAGAGATGGTTCAGCAAGTCCAGCATTTTCCCCCAGGTATAGGGCGCGTCAGCGTATTCGGGAGAAAACAAGCCGCCGACATTGGCATTGAAAAACACAAAGCCAATGTAGAGCACCACCAGAGCGAGCAGGAAATTCGGCAGGGCCAAGCCTAGAAACCCGACGAAGGTAAAGAAGTAGTCGCCCAGGGAGTACTGCTTGACCGCCGAGTAAATGCCAATCGGGATGGCCAGTATCCAGGTAAACATGATCGAAGTGAACGTCAAGACGGCGGTCAGTAAGAGACGATCGCCAATCACTTCCAGCACCGGCCGCCGGTACTCCATGGCGATGCCGAAGTCACCCTCGAAAATGCGGCTCACCCATTTGTAATACTGCACGGCAAAGGACCGATCCAGGCCATACTCCATGCGCAGGGCCTCAGATTCAGCCTGGCTGACGATCGTGCCCATGGCTTGCAATTGCCCGATATAGGCAGTGACGAAGTCCCCAGGGGGCAACTGAATAATCGCGAAGGAAATCAGCGACACGGCCCACACCGTGATGACGGCAAGGAAAAAGCGGCGCACGAGATAAACGAGCACGGATGAAATACCTCCGGGCAAAAAAAATCGACCCCGATCAGCGGTTGGCAGCGAGCCTTCTGCCCACTGCCAACCGAGCGAGCCCCTACGGCTGCATGCTCAACTTCTGCGGTGACCGATTCGCCTCGCTCTTCCAGAAAAAGGTCACCGGGCGAGAGATACTCGGCGTCCGCGCATCCGGGCTGTTATACTGCCTCGATGGAATGTTGCCGAGATCGGTCTTGGCGACCCGCACCCCCATCGCCGCCGGCCCCAAACCGATCACCCCAACGATATGGACTTCGTCCGCAGAAATCGCCCAGATCTCCTTGCCCAGCTGAATGCGCTCCTCGCGGGGCACGCCGAACGCCTTGCGCCACTTGTCCATAATCTCTTTGATAAACGGCAAAGGCTCTTCACCCTCTTGACCATTGGTCTGAAACCACAGTCCATTCAAAGGGCCATTGGCGCTGAGTTGGTCAAACGGAAAGACGTGCGCAGGAAAGGTGAACATGTGCTCACTGCCGTCATTGTTCCAGGCCCACATCTGCAGGGCATTGGTCGTGGCCAACTGGGTACCCAAGCCGCGTTCCACCTCTTTCACCGACAGCTTGATACCGATTTTCTTCCACATTTCGCCGACGGATTCCATGATCTGGGTATACTGCACAAACTGGCCGCTCCAAGTGATCACTTCCAGGGTCAACGGCTTGTCACTGCCATCGGTGCGGAGCCGGAAGCCATCGCCATCTTTTTTGTCCAGCCCAATGGCGTCGAGCATCTGGTTGGCCTTGTCGGGATCGTATGTCGCCCACAGGGTATCGTACTTTTCGCCGGGGTAATACAAATTGTTGGCCGCCGGGATCACCGAGCGCGGCGTGCCCACCCCGAGCCAAAACGTCTCATTGATCTGCGCGCGTTCGATGCCGAGTGACAAGGCGCGCCGGAAGTCGCGCTGGTGAAACCACTTGCGAATCTCCGGGTCCTCGTTGTAGCTCATGTTGAACTTGACAATCATGTCCCCGCCGTAGTCGCCCGGATCCAGGTACAGCTTGTACTCCCCCTTCTCCTCATTCTCCAGAAACACGGGGATTTTTTGAATATCGACGTGCCGCGCCATGTAATCGTACTCGCCGGCAATGGCCCGCAGATTGTGCACCTCGATGTTTTCAAACACCGTCAGAACCACTTTGTCGATGTAGGGGAGTTGATTGCCCGCGGTATCGACGAAGACGCTGTACGGATTGCGCTCCATCACCCAGGTGGGCTGGCTGATCGGGGAGACCGTCTTCCAGGGAGTGATAACCGGCAGATCGGGGTTGACATGCCAACTGTTCTTGGTTTTGAACAGGTTCACCCACTTCTCATAGCCCTGATCCTTGGCCATTTTGTCGGCCGCTTCTTGCCCGATGAAATCCGGGTGAAACTGCTTTAAGTAGTGCGCCGGGGCGTAGAGGCCGCCGTCGTACTGCCCCCGGTAGGCCTGCCCACCGAGTTGGGTGGCACCAGCCAGCACGTCGGGAAGCAGGTGGTACGGATCCGGGAATTTCAGGGCGACGGTGTAATCGTCAATCTTTTCTAGGGAGCCCCGTTTGCCATTGATGGTGTAATAGGACGGGAACGTCGGGGTGTGCTCTTCATTATTGAGGATGTGCTGGTACCAAAAGACAAAATCGTCCGCTGTGAAGGGATGGCCATCGCTCCACTTCATGCCGCGCCGCAGATTGAGAATGGTGGTGCGGCCGTCGTCTTTAATCTCCCAGCCCTTGGCAATATTCGGGGTCGGATCGTTACCGGTATTCTCCCAGTAGAGCATGCCATCGGGGCCGGTACAGCAGCGAATGCCGTTCCAAAAATCGGCCGGGCCGCTAAAGCCCCGGCGCCAGATACCGCCGTATTTGCCCACCTCGTGCACGGGTTTGATCACCAGCGGATCCTGGCCGATGCGTTCGGCCACTGGCGGCAACTTGCCCTGCTCGACCCACTCGGCAAGCTGCGGCGCCTCATGAAATGTTTTGGGCCACTTCGACTCGTCGGTGACCACCTCCGGTCCCTCTAGCTTGCCGATCAGCGCCCCGCCTGCCCGATCCTGGCCCCATGCAGAGCTAGCAACGAGGCACACGGCCACAAGACCTACGACGGTGGCAGCCAGTGTCCATCGTCTGCCTTTGGTGTATCGATTGATGTATCGATCTCTCATAAATAAAGTCCCCTCCTCCTCGATCTGGCGTTGTGGCCAATCCCTAAGAGCCTATAGCGATGACCATGTGGGCCGCCAAGCTACCACCCTCCCATCAAGCTGTCAAGCAGCCTCCCTATGGCGACACCGTGCCCCGCCGTGCTTCATACGTCTGTTTGGCCACTTCGACAGCTTGGTTCATCGCTTCTCGAGTGTGATCCGAACGCTTCCGCGCCCATTCATTCGAGCCGCCTAAACCGGCCAGAGAGCCCTGAAAATGCGGCATGACGTAGCGGGCCATCAGCTCGTAACTGCGCAGCACTTTTTCTCGGGGCGCCAAATCCTGGGTGAACCCGATCAGGAAGCCGCCAAAACCGCCGGTCCGCTCATCCAAGCGCGTGATCGTCTCAATACAGTCATCCGGGGTGCCGACGATCCATTCGCCCGCGTCGATCAAATGGTCGAGGATTTTGTCGATGGGGCCATCGAAATCCATGGGCCGCCCCAACGTCTCTTCGAGATACTCCCGGTTGAATTGCCCCGCGCCCATCCGGAGGTCCCTGATCGCCTCTTCGCGGCTCTCGGCCAAATGCACTGGCAACACCAAACGCCACTCGTCGCGCCGCACGCTCTGCCCGTGTTCGGCCGCCGATTCCTCGGCCACGTTCCACAGATAATTCATGTCCGCCCGCGCCTCGGTCTCTCTCGGCACGCTCATCGACAGCACCGAGGCGCCATGCTTGCCGGCCAAAGCCGGGCCCGACGGCGACCGCACCGAGGCCACGGCAATCGGCATATGGGGTTTCGTATAGGGGCGCACCTGCAGCATGGCCTCGTGCATCTCGAACCAATCGCTCACATACGTGATGGGCTCGGTCTCGGTGAACAGCCGCATGATAATCCCCAGCGCTTCGTCCATGCGCTGGCGCTGCACCGTCGGATCAATACCCAGCATATGCGCATCCGTGACCAGCGCCCCCGGGCCCACCCCCAGCATCACCCGGCCCCGCGTCAGGTGGTCGAGCAACACCATGCGGTTGGCCACATGTAGGGGATGGTGATACGGCAGGCTGATGACACCGGTGCCGAGTTTGATGTGGCGGGTACGATCAGCCGCGATGCCAATAAAGATTTCTGGCGACGAGATGGTTTCCCAGCCCGCGCTATGGTGCTCCCCCACCCAGGCCTCGTCAAATCCCAGGGTATCCATCCACTGGATGAGTTCCAGATCCCGCTCCAGAGCCAGGGTGGGATTCTCGTTAATGCGATGGAAAGGCGCCATGAAGATGCCAAACTTCATCTTTTCAGGTAGAGCCATTTGGATTTCCCCCATGAATGGAATACCGCGTTGCGAGCCCGATATGTCACGAGCGGGCATTATAGGGGAGGCTGGGAAGCGGCACAAGTTGGGCTTCTCAGTCGCCATAGGACGTGTTGCAGTTGCACGGTGTAATAGGTGTCTCCAAAGCCTTCGGCAAGGCGACCGAGGGCCAGATAACTTCCAATCCGTTCTATTTTGGCGGCAGGATTTCAAACCCCAAGCACCACATCGACTTCACACCCGTCACCGCTTTGCGCGACGGGTGCCTGCAGCAGGGCGCTCGCTAACCCCACCAAGGGAGTTACACACTGATGCGCGAGATAAAACGCTCCGGCGGTGGGGTGCCCCACTGCGACGTCAGCGCCTCGTGCGCCGGTAGCAGATTGGAGCCGCTCTGGGCGTTCAGGCGATCGGTATCCGCCCAGCGCTCGTGCACCCGGCCCCAGGGGTCGGCCCAATAGTCGTAGACCTGGCTGCCCAGCAGATGCCGGCCCACGCCCCACATGTGCTCGTATTTACCGAGCTGCTCCAGGCGCTCGTGACCGGCCAGCACGTCGTCGACGTCGTGCACCTCAAACGACAAATGGTTCAGCCCCGCCCTCTCGTGTTTGAGACAGAAAAAGACGTGGTGGTCGACGTACTCGTCGCCCCGGTCACAGCGGTTGAACGAGCCGATGAGGTTGTCCTCGCTCTCCACGTACACGTCGTCCGAGCAGATAAACCCGAGGGTGTCGCGGAACCACTGCACCGTCTCTTCGAGCTTGGGCGTCCCCATCACGGCATGTCCCATGCGCCGGATCGGCGTCGGGTCTTGTGGCAGCCGCATGAGCCGACCGGCCCGCCTGAGCGGCTCGGTGCCGGTGTTCATCAGATCGCGATGCACGAGCATTGGCGGCAGCGGCTCGATGCCCCACACCACCTCAATCTGGTAACCATTCGGCTCCCTCAGTCTGACCCGCTTGCCGCCGCCCGGCTCATCGATCGCTTCGACACCAGAGGCGCCGGGCACCTGGGCCACACGCTCGAGGTCTGCCTCACTCGCGGCCTCATACGCCAAGCCCACAAAGCCGGGCTCCCCCTTTTCAGTCACGTGAATGTGGTGGGCGGGACCGGTCCCCCGCATGTAGAGCGCCTTCTCGGTACGCTCCACTCGCACCATACCGAAATGGGTGAGAAACGCTTCCTGGGCGTCGAGGTCCGGGGAGCGCAGACGCCCATACGCCATGTCCGTTACCTTGATGATTGGCATGATCGCCTCTCCTGTGTTTCCGGGGTATGATCTGCATGCGAATAGGGACTAATGATATCATAGACGCAAGGGCCTTGCCGCTTCATGATCCCGCCTTCCAACCAGCGTGACTGTCGTACGACTTCTATGGCCACACTGACATCAGGGATAGCGATGGGCCACTCAGCCTGATGTCGGTGTGATGAGCGGTACCGTGGGGAAGTAGGTCCGCATACGAGCTGGATCACGGGTCATGAACAGTAAGTCGGCCACCGCAGCATGGGCGCCAATGAAAAAATCGGGAAGAGGTGAGAGTTTATTGATCCTTCTTGGATTAGGGAGTATTACTTGTAATAGTATTACTTCACGTGGCGATTGGCAAGGTGGATTTCAGCCTGATAGAGCGAGCCTCAGACCTTGACGGGTCGAGGGGTCAGCCAGTCAATTCGCTCTGGACATGGCCGTTCAAAGAGGGGACAATCGGTGCGGATAACCCCCTTACCTCGGCACCGCCCGACCTCTTTAACCACGCAATGCTGACGTTCATCCAGCGCTTGGCATCCAGCGCCTGGATGGTCAAGTAGGGAGCAAGACATCATGGCAGACGCATTTTCGTATCCCTTTATGTACTGGGTCGGGATGAATACCGCACCCCATACCGACGACGCCGAGCTGGCGGCGTTTAACACCTTCTATAGCCAGACGCATCTGCCCGAAGTCGTGGCCAACAACGCCGGGGTGGTGCGTGGCTGGCGCTACGAGCTGCTGCAGCCGGACCCGCGTGGAGACTTCGGGCCCAGATGGCTGGCCATCTATGAGATGGATGGCGAACCGGCAGCGCAGGCCTATGCGCAACGCAACGACGGCCCGCCGGAAGGCAGACCCACCTACACTGACGGACCCGCAGCTTGGCAGCAGAAGAAGACTCTCTGGCGGATGATCTGGCGGCGCCTGTCCTCATGCGGGAGCGCTGGCGAGGCGCCCCACTCCATCTTCATGGTCGGCATGAATGTGCCGCCGGAGACGGATGCAGCCGGGTTGGCCGAGTTCGATACGTTCTACACGAAGACCCATGTTCCGGAAGTGATATCGCATCGGGGCTACCATCGCGGCACGCGGTACGACCTCTACCGCGAGTTCAGCCATCCGCAGCCGGGGAGTCCCAGATTCTGTGCCATCTACGAGGCCGACGCACGCACGACAGCCGCCACGCAACAAGCCCGAACCACCCCCCCAACAGGTCCTAGTCCACTGTCCTCGGGGCCTCCCACCTGGGAGAAGCATGACACTCTGTGGCGGCTGGTGTATCGCCGCATCGACCTGTAAAACCAACTAACATAAGCACGAAAGGAACGGAAATGCCTATCAGCGAAACGATGAATACCGACCCTGGCCTCGCCTTTGTCGGCTGTGAGATCAGCGCCGGCGACAGTACCGGGGCGAGCGGCGGTTCGGGCCAGGCGCAGGCACAGGGCCGCCGCGAGGTCGTCGTGAGTGGCAAGCGGGTCAAGACCATTGACGTGCATGCGCATTGCATCGTCCCGGAGGCGGCGAAGCTGATCGATCACCCGCTCGAAGCGCCGGGTCTCATGTGGTCCAATGTCAGCGACCGTCTGGCGCAGATGGATGAAACAGGCGTCGATGTCGAGGCGCTCAGCATCAATCCCTACTGGTACCGGGCCGAGCGCGACGCCGTCGCCGAATTGATCCGGGTGCAGAACGAGGCCCTGGTCGAGTTCTGCGCCTCGCAGCCGGAGCGCTTCGTCGCCTTTGCGACCGCGGCATTGCAATATCCCGATCTCGCCGCCGAGCAGGTCGAGCACGCGGTCAAGACGCTCGGCTTCCGCGGCATCGGCGTGGCCGGCAGCGTCGCCGGCGAGGATCTCGCCAACCCGAAATTTCACCCGTTCTGGGCCAAGTGCGAAGCGTTGGGGGTGCTCGTCTTCATGCACCCGCTCGGCACCCGCGAATTGGAACCGAGCGGCCGCTTGGCCGGCAATGGCCTCCTGACGAACACCATTGGCAACCCGCTCGAAACCACCATCGCCCTGTCGCATCTGATCTTCGAAGGGACGCTCGACCACTTCCCTGGCCTCAAGATCTGCGCCGCGCATGGCGGCGGTTTCCTGCCGTCCTATGCCAGCCGCTCGGATGCGGTGATCACGACTTTCCCGAACCGGGTGGGGCCATTGCCGCAGAAGAAGCCGACCGACTACGTCAGAGGCGGACAGCTTTATTTCGATTCGATCATGTTCACTGGCGAGGGCATGCGGCACCTGATCGCCGAGGCGGGAATCGACCACGTCGTCCTCGGGACCGATTACCCGTTCCCGTGGAACACCGCCCCGGTCGACCACGTCATGTCGATTCCCGGGCTCAGCGACGAGGACCGGATCAAGATTCTCGGTGGGACGGCGGCGAAACTACTCGGGATCGAGGGGTAGGCGATCACGGACCGAGGCGACTTGCGCCGCCCGGTCTCCGCCGCCGCGAATCCCCTCTTCTATGCGGATGGACCACATATGCCGTCGATACCGAGCGCTTCACTCGCTGCATTCAGGCCTCCAAGCGCGTGTGCTGGGATATCGATACCGATGTTACGCCAGAGGCAAGTGGTCTCAGGATCAAGCTGGAACGGACCAAAATACCAGAGTTGGATTGACATGGCTTCGCTTTCACATCACACGCTTCGGCCCTTTACTCGGGATCGCGGTGGACAGTGTCCGGCGAGAATGCAGGGAGACACACCGCAATGTATTCTGCACCACCTGGCTCGGGACTACTATACCTGACCCACTCGCCGGGCTGGGTCACGACCGCTTGACCAGCGCGGATCTCTAATGTGCCGTTGTCGTGTTCGACGCTGAGCATCCCTCGCAACACCACCGTGATCTCTTCAAACTCCGGCCGCTGACCGGGCTCCTCCCAGCCCGGCGGAGATTTCATCAGGGCAACGCTAACGTGCTGATGCCCGGAGTTCACACGGCCGACATATTCTTCGATCTGCTTCGGCAGGTTGCCGACGGCTTGCATGACCGTCGGTTGCTCAATGCGTTGTGGCATGATCATCCTCCACTTTCTCCGGCGTGCAATCGCCTTTCTTGGGTTTGCCATCGTCATCAGCATGCCGCTGCATACCGCCCGACGTTACGGAGCCCGGACAGGCCCTGAGCCGCTTTCGCGAAGCGTCCTCGACAATCTTAAAGAATGCTGCACAAGATAAGCAAACGCCCGCATGATCAGTGATGCGCTGCGGCACATCTTCTCCCTCGACTGCCGTGGCGATGGAGAAATCGCCTGAGGAATTGGGGGTTGCCACGGACGAGGTTTGGCGTATGATAGATAGGCACACACACGGCTGGCCCAGCATCGGGCCAGCGATGTCTCACCCCTGATGCTGGGAAAGCGGTTAGAGTCCACATGGCACACGTAACCTCAATTCATCACAAACCTCACGTCGTCGTCGTGGGGGCGGGCATTCTCGGCGCCTCCATCGCATTTCACCTGACCTTGCGCGGGGCTCAGGTCACCATGATCGAGGCTGGAGAACCGGGGCAAGGCGCCTCGCGGGTCTCCTTCGCCTGGCTCAATTCCTACGACAAAAGTCCCTTTGCCTACCACGATCTCAACCGGCGCTCGATGGAGATGTGGGAGCGCTTTAAACGGCGCTTGGACGGCGATATCGATCTCGTTTGGGGAGGTGAACTGCGCTGGTCGGTCACGCCTGAGGGCGCCGTGGCGCTCGCCGCCCGGGCCAGAGTGCTGCAAGCCTGGGGATACCCGACTCGCATCATCGATGCCGCGGAAGTGCGGGAGTTGGAACCGGGCATAGCCATCAGTGAGATGACCGCGGCGTCCTATACCGACATCGATGGGCACGTCAATACCGGGGATGTGATTTGGGCCTGCATTGCGGCGGCTGAGGCGCGCGGGGCGGAAATCCGCACCCAGGCGCCAGTCACCGGGATACAACTCAGTCAAACCGACGCCAGTACGTCTAAGGTCGAAGGCGTCACCATCGGCGATCAAACGATTCCATGTGATGTGGCGGTGTTAGCCGGCGGCCCCGATATGCCGGCCCTGGCCGGTTTCGCCGATGTCAAGTTGCCGCTCTACCACACCTTTGGCGCGACCATTCTGACGGAACCGATCGCGCCACTTTTCAAGAATATTGCCGTGTTTCACCCCGCTCGCGATCGGCCACCGGCGATCAACTTTCGCCAGTTTAGCGATGGGGTGGTGATGATTGGCGCCACGGCGGCGGATAATCAGCAAGAGGGCGACCGGGCCAGGACGGCTGACGACGTGGTGCAAATCATGGCAGAAGCCGCCGCCGTTCTCCCCGCTCTGCAAGGGGTGCAGGCCCGAGAGGTGCGGCAGGGGCGCCGGCCGATTCCTCAGGATGGCGAGTCGATTATTGGCTTTTCCGACACGGTCCCCAATCTGTATCTTGCCACCACTCACAGCGGCGTGACCCTGGCACCGATTATCGGTGAATTCGCGGCGATGGAAATCGTGGATGGCGCTACGATTGACTTGCTAAAGCCGTTTCGCCTCGCGCGTTTCGGGTCAACCTAACAAAAGTGTCGTCTCGGGGTTGTGCATCGCCTGGGGCGACGCTAGACTGTTGCATCGTACAAACCCATCGACTTCAGGCCGTTTTGTCTGCGATAACCAGTGTTGGCATACATGGAGGACCCTACCCATGGTAGCTCAGAGCCCGACCGCTCCTCGGATCTTTTATGGCTGGATCGTCATGGTGGCCTGCCTGCTCGTCACCATGGTGTCTTCCGGCACCATGATGGCGTTTGGGGTGTTTATTAACCCGATGTCCGCCGATCTGGGCTGGTCCCATAGTGTCTTGTCATTTAGCTACGCGGTCTCGTCGATTGTCAGCGGTCTTGGCATTTTGGCTGTAGGTTCGATGCTTCACGTCTATAGTATCCGCCTCCTCCTATTTTGGGGCTGTGTCATCCACGGCCTGGGCCTCTACATGACGAGTACGGTGACGACCGTGGCCATGTTTTACTTCTGGTACGGATTCGTCAGCGCCATTGGGCGCAGTGTCTTCATCCTCGTGAGTACCACTCTGATTACGCGCTGGTTTGTCAAGCGGCGAGGCATCGCCATGGGGATCACCATGGCCGGCAGCGGTTTGGGGCCGTTTATTTTGTCGCCGGTAGTGACCTGGATGATCTTTCGGTGGGATTGGCAGACGGCTTTTGTCATGCAGTCCACCGTCATGACGACCGTCGTCGTGCTCATGTGCCTCGTGCTGCGCAACTACCCACACGATATGGGCCTCAAACCCTACGGCGCGGCGCCCGAGGCACCCGCCCCTCCCAGGCCCAAGGCCACGCCAAAACGCACGCCATCGCCGTCGGCAGACTCCATCGGCCAGTTGTGGCGTCGGGTGTTGCGGATGGAAGGGTTCTGGACGCTGTCGATGATCAACTTTTTTTGCTGCATGTGCCACTCCATTCCTCTGGTGCACGTGGTTGGCTTTGCCGAGAGGTCGGGGCTCTCCGCCTTTGCCGCCGCCTGGGTCTTGTCGCTCATGTCGCTCTCCTCCATTGCCGGACGCATCTGCTGGGGCCTGTTTGCCGACCGCCATGGCGTGCGGCTGACGCTTTGTTTTACCCTGTTTATTCAGGGTGCGTTGGTGCTCTGGCTCGTCAATACTCAGGACCCGGTGATATTCTTTCTCTATGCCATCGTCTGGGGCTTTGGTTTTGGCGGGGTCAATACGCAATATGGGGTGGTAGCGCGAGAGATCTACGGTGCACGTCACTTTGGCCCAGGGTTTTCAGGGCAAATGTGTTTCGCCATGGTGGGTATGGCGGCCGGTGGGTTTTTCGGCGGTTATCTCTATGACCTGTCCAACAGCTATGTCTTTTCGTGGCTCGTGAGCTTTGGTTCCGGTCTCATTTCATCGCTTTTGGCCATGGATTTGCTGGTGCAAAGCGAGCGCACCAAAGCGGCTCAGGTCACAGCGGTTGCAGGGAAGCCAAGGCCTGCCCATGCCGCCGGCGACTGACGTGTGAGCAAGGTGTCGTCATGACGCCTGGTCTCTCCCGGACATGATGAAAAATGTCTCGGGAAGAGCGGTTCATCTAGACGCCTTTAGGAGGGTGCGTAGCGTGTCGGTAGAAGGAAGTGTCGGTAGAAGGAAGTCAGGAAGTAAAGGGTTCGATTGTGACATCTCCCCCACCTGACGGTGGGGGCTTCTAGGAAGACAAGCTTCCAGAGAGCCATGCCCTGCTCTCAGTCCCCGAAGGAACCAAAAAGGAGCATCGA
>Ga0214472_10001087_pt1 | contig 31344 bp, 21 predicted proteins | sample RVTome_6_FD_207662 | JGI IMG/M metagenome (GOLD analysis project Ga0214472, IMG submission 207662) | Soil microbial communities from uranium-contaminated site in the Upper Colorado River Basin, Wyoming, United States - RVT140D175 | ecosystem: Environmental > Terrestrial > Soil > Contaminated >...
GAATTAGAATAGATAGAAATTGACTGGCCAGGCGACTTGCTTTGTCGGCGAGCAGGCTTTGCAAATCCGCCGGAAGCTCACCTGCGGGCAACACGCCCGAGCCATTGCTGGCGAGCCGCATGTAGCACGCAACCTTGCGCTTGTAGACGGTAAGAAAGGCTTCGAAAACCGCCGAAACCAGAATCTGCCCTAATTCATGGGGCTCAAGCTCGGGGTCGTAACACCTAAGCTGGTCTATATCGATCGCGCTGCGCAGTGCTCCCTTTTTCCCGATGGCATGCCCAAACTGATGGGCAAGATCGGTAAGGTATTTGGCTTTCTCGATTTTGCCGCCCGAAGAGGCGATGGCCGCCCGCACCACCTCTTTGTAACTGAAGTGCTGAAACAGGGCGACGAGATCTGCGAACGCTTCGTGAAAGGCGATCACATCGGACCCGCTGGGTATGCTGAAATTGGAGCGCAGGCTGTCAAGGATGGCATGGGTCAACTCGTGGGCGATGACATCGTGAGAAAGGCAGGTGAAAACATAACCGCCGGGCAAGGTCCGGTCCGTCGCCAAATCTTCATTGGCCCGATAATAACCAAAGTTGATTTGACCAAGCTGGTCGTCGTAATAAGCGTTCCGGCCTGAAAAGGCATGGGGTCGGAGGCACAGCTGCTCCTGATCATCCTTTCTTTTGAATCCCCAGGCGATGTCCCGGCCAAGCGCGTTCCTGAAAGTCCAATAGACCTTGCTGCAGACCGCATAGACCATCTGCTGGTGGAAACGTGGATCGGAAGGGGTCGGATCCTGGCCGTCTTTCATCAGCAACGCCCTGTCGTCAAGATCGACACGGCGGTAGTAAACCTCCTTGGCGCCGTCAAAATTATCCACCCTGAACCGCTTTCCCACCGGACCCAGCTCCAACGGTTCGTAGGGAATATGCACCAAGGCGATCGACCCCTCCAGCCGCGAGGTGGCAGGGTCAATCGCAAAAATGCGCAACGGTCGACAGAGCGGATCGTTGCGTTGCCGTTTGACAGGAGGAGACATATACCTCGCCACATTCTCTCCCAGGGTAAATTTGATCCCTAAACCAACGCATTCCTCCTCGGGAGAATTTTTATCCGACTGCTTTCCGGGGATGCGGCGACCTTGTTTGCGGCTTTGCGTCCCAGTCGATACGGCTTGGGCCGTCAATGCACTGTTTTTAAGCGTATTTGCTGTCATTTGGGTGTTGTCCCTCCTGGTTAAATAACAAGATCAGGTTGCGAAGCCTTGCGATGAAACCGCTAAGCTGGTGCCTTGGCCGAGCCTTCCCCATCGAAGCGCAGGGGAAGCAGCGCGGTCCGAGCTATCCCCTCAGGTCTCCAACGGCTGCAGGAAGCGAGCAGCAACAGCGAAGGGAGGGCAATAGAGAAGCGCATGCTGACGCGGAGCCGAACCGAACTCGACGGTCACGCGCTCCTCGAATTGCTTATTGGTCATCCCCTCGATGCCCGACTGCAATACTCGTAAGGCACGCACGGTAAATTCGCCGTGTCCGCCGCTTTCCCATGCCACCTCGCTGGAAAGACATGCCGAGTACACTACCTCCTTCATAAAACTTACCCCGCCCGAACTGATGGCTCTTTGCCCTCCCAGGCGCACACGAAAGCGGCGATGCGCCTCCTTCAGTTCATCGGAGGCGACCATAAAACGGGGACGTTCATCGGGACGCTTGCCAACCGCACCCAGGGTCGCACCGACTGCAAAGCGAGAAATGGTTCCCGAATGGCAGCAATCCATAAAACAGGTCAGATTGACACCGCTCGGCAGCCGATTAAAAATCTCACCGATATCGTCATCTATCAGGAAATTACCGCTGTTATAGTCGTAAGGACACATGGCTTCATCTTCGCCGGGAGTATCGCCGCCTGCCTCATCGCCGTCAAGGTCCGGTAATTGCGTGCCATGCCCTGAGTATTGGAAAGCGATCACGTCCCCCGGCCGACTGGAGGTAACCAGTGAAGACAACTGCTCGACGATCGCGGACCGGGTGGCTTTTTCATCCAGCAGCATAACGGGTTCTTCGAACCCCAAGCTCTTGAACATGCCTGCCCAGGCTTGAGCATCGGCGACGCATCCACTCAAGGGGGCCGTGGGATAACGATTGATCCCGATGCAAAGGGCGCGGCGACGGCCCCCTCCAATCGCCGCGCTGCTTATGGTGGATGGAGCTGGGGAAACCACAGGTGCAGTTGGCGGCACATTCGCGGCACAGGCGTTTAATCCCATTTCGGCCTGGATACGCGCCGGCCAATCGACCTGATCGCTCCACAAATCGGTCCCGCGTGCTCCTCGTTCGCCGGTGGTATATTCCACGATAGTGTCCGCGTCGGCTTTGCCGAGAATCCTGCGGACGACACTGCTCATGGTCGGGCCATCGTCATCGAAACCGCCATGGGTCGTGGAGGTGCCGGCGCTGCGGCCTTGATCGCTCAAGGACACGGACCAGATCACCTCGCCGGGGGCGTTCGATACCCCGAGTCCAAGGAGCTGCTTAAGCGCAGCATCACCCCTGATACTTTGTTCAAGCCCGAGGATCGGCGTCTTGCGCTCCCGTTCGAGTGCATAGTAGATGAGATAGAGCAGCGATTTACGATAGACATAGGCGCAGTTGTCGTCTTGCTCATAGCTCTTGCTCATCGTAAAAATGCTGAGCTGATCGACCCCATTACCGATACGGCCGGCCAACTCGGTCTTGAATGTATCGACCCGTACGGCAGGGGCCAGGAAGTGCAGCGATTTAAATTTGGGCGCGCCGAGTTCGAGCGCGACTGGAATGAAGTACGAATGGAAGATCGACCCGGCACTGTGGCCGACCGCGTGCAGCTCTACTTTGTCTTGGTGGTCGGCGCAGAACCGGCTGAGTTTTCTGGCGACGTACCGCGCCCCGCCCTCGCCTTCCGGAGTTGGTCCGCTGGCGGAAGCGAGCTGGGCGCTGGTCTTCATCCCCCCCAGATTCGCGGCCCTTGAAGAGCCCGCGAGGTTTCTTCGATTAACAGGTCAGTCGTATGATCAAAAATATCTCGACGTAAGGCGCGCGCCGACCCATCGCTGGCCCGCTTGATGAGCTGCCCGATGGTCTCGAAGCCCCCGGTCTCCCAAATGAAATAGATGGGGTAAATATCGTTTTTCAACCACCAGGCGATGTGTTTATGCGCGATCTTCAAGCCGTCGGATTCTTTTACCAGGCCGCCGTGCGCGTAAAAAACGAGGCGCAGTTTCTTTTCCGCTGCCGCTGCCAGGGCCTTGGGCAGGTGCTCTTCAAAGATCGCATCGACATCGTCGCGTGAAGTTTTCCACTCTCCTTCTAAGGAGAACTGCCCCATGTTCAAGTTCACCAGATGGGGCCGCAGCGCCTCAAGCACGGCGGGGCTCAAGCCGGAATCCCTGGCGGAATCCCGGGTTTGTCGGAAGACAAAATCGGCCTCGGTTTCATCGTGGTCCAGTTCCGCGTCCGCGGCATCCTTTCCATCCCGTCCGGTTCGCGAGAGTAAGGCAATCGAGTCCTCGACCACCTGATGTATCTCGAGGGCATCCGCTGCAAAAGGCCCTTCATCGGCCCCGCGCGTCGCAAATCGCTTCTCGCCGAGAGTAGTGTGCAAGCCTTTGACTTTTTTTACGATTTCAGAATAATCAATACTGTTTCCAGGGCACGTTTTGGACGACATGGTGTTGTGAAAAATTAAACTTTCCGGCGGCAATTGAAACTTTCGCTGAATCATGGCGATGACTTCGAGCGTGGTTTTACGCTGTTCCCCCTCGAAGGGATCGTTGCCGCGATCAAAATTGCCGATCATCTCGAACATAAAGGGTCCGGCGGTCGAGTTGCCGTTGTGACCGGACGCACTTGCGGGGGGGAGGTTCCAATTGCGACCGAGCCAGATGCTGCCATCGGGAGCGATGGTGATATGCTGGGCTATGTCTTGCCAACCATTGGTCTCGGTGTGAAACCGCCACATCCCGACAATGGTTTCATGCCCTTTATACTGGGCATGGTTTGGCTGCCACGTGTGGTGCATGTGTACCGCATTAATCTTTCGTGTGAACGGGAATTTGTCGAGTAAAGCGGCGAACTGTTCACGATCAAGTTGTTTGAAAGGTGCAGGCATGGCGGTTCTCCTTATGAAGTTGTTGCTCGGTTATGGGGAGAGGAGTTGACAACTGGGTAAGGCTGGAAGCAGCACTACCATCGTCTGATCTCTGATATCGATGGACCTGAGAGATCGATAGTATGCTTATTTTTTTAATAGGTAGAAATAGAACATCGCAAAAGATAAAGTTGGGTCCGAGATATTTTTACCGTAGGCTTATCATGGCAATCTAAGCTCGGGTCTCTATGCACGACATAAAAGTATCATCGAGCATCTAATGCTGCTGATGTGAGGCGTTAGATGTTTTTTCTTCGCTTCCATAGCCACCCTGCAATTGGAACCAGAATGGCTGCCCACAGCCATTGCCAATTACTCTTGAATAGAGCACCAATCTTTTGTGATGCAGTAACATTAACCTCGATCATTTTGCTAAATGTTCTGATGGCTCGCGGAGTGGTATGCCCATCAATTTCCAAAAGAGCGGTTAATGTCAGATGTAATTTATGTTGGCCGTCTTCCTTAGCGGTAACTGTCCACCGATGATTACCTTTGTTGTTTGCCTTTTTTCTTGCCCGCTGCCTCCTCGCGGACCTCCTTTGCCCTGAACCTGACTATTTTGCTTATCAGGTCATAAGGCATCGGTTTGTCGAGCGGAAATTGGACAGAGCCTTTTGCGCTTTCATAGACAGCCAACTCGTCCTTGAATTCTTCAATTCCAGAGGGCGTCGGATAAAACCCAATGTGCTTCTGAAACCCGCCAAAGTGCACCAGATTACCGTTAAGTACGAATGTCGGAATTCCATACTTGACCGCCTCTTCTGCGTCGGGAGCGGCACTCTTGACCGTGCTTCGTATTTTCTGAAGAATCTCTTGGACATCTTCCGGAAAACCAGCGATGTACTCGTCAATACTCCTAGGCGGTTCCTTAGGATTTTTCATATTTTGAATCTCCAACGGTCCCTCGAAATGTTTGGCAGCATAACTTGAAGATCATTGGTTTATCCAGTGCACTATATTGTTGAAATTAAGTATCATGTCCCCAGAAATCTCTGACATAAGGCTACAAAATGCAACTTATAGTACATCTAACGTGGTCCGACCCCAATTGCCACTCCAATTGCCACCCTCTTATGGCTCCAATGTGAGGTTGAGGCGGCGCTGGGCGTCCAGAAGAAGCGCACCACCAGGGCGGACACTGTGTGGGTCGGCGGGATTCCTCAGCCGCTCGTCCACCGTGAACTTTCCCAATGCAATCGCAGCTTTCCCAGCAGATACCGGGTTAATTGGTGCGGTCACTAAGTCAGTCGCGATCTGTGTAAAAAAGAACGCGCGTCGAATGCCATTCCATATACGTTGCCGCCGAGCGAGCCTTTGGAGCACATCGAGGTGCTCGGCCATGGCGTTCACGGCGGCTGTGACTGATTCAAGATCGGTCTTTCCGCTATTGATGAATCGCTGTTGGGCACTGTGGAAATCCGCCCGAGCCTGCTTGTAATTAACCTCCTGTACCAGGTCTACGGCCCTGCGAAGCAGATAGAATTCATCTCGGTCTGGATCCTCGGGTACCAGGAACTCGCGTCCGATGACTGCACTAATCACGTTGGGTAATCCTCGCCCGGCCTGCAACCGCTCAGCTACGGTTGAAGTTTCAATAATTTCCAAGTCCCGCTTGAGATCCTCTAACGAGTCGTAAGGCGAGACAGCGACCACGCCGCCAGCCATTGCGGGGAGTTCGTCGAGCAACACCTCACCGGTCTTCCAACCAGCCAGAATCTCTGAAAATTGCTGCGCTGCGTCGCGCTTGCTCTTCTCATACTCGGCGGCCCATCGTTCGTGCCGTTCCCGATTCCACTCAATTGGCACCGCAACGGGCTTTAGGATACTGAGCAGCGTCTGTTGTCGCTTCGGATTCCACCCGTGTCGCTCCCATCGATCCCATTGCTTCTCAGCAAAATTGCGATCCTCAGGGGTGTTCGTATGTTCCGGATCAGGTGGAACCGGAATCACAAGTCGGTCGTACATTACCACCTCAGCAAGGAACGCACCCTCACGAACATGATCCATAACGGAGAAGGTACCCCACAGTTCGTACTTGTCATTTATCTCGTTCATTGACGATCTCCTAACTTCTCTTCCTTTGTCGTCTAACGTGCTGGTCAGCCGCACCGGGCCACTGATGTAAGAATTCAAAACCGCAGCCTTCCCGGTGTCGGCTGGACTTGATGGTTGGAAAATGTAAAAAAAATAGATCTCATTTCATTTTTCGATATCTTCTTTTGGTTAACCGACCTCGACTCATGACGCGCTTGACACATTTCACCCACAGCGACCAATCTCGCTTGGCAGGTTGCTTGCCAGCGAAGACTTCTGCACGATCCAAGGCATCTTCCAGTAACGCATCATGTAAGGGGCAAATCGCTAGATGCCAACTCAGCTTCGCCATTCCTTCCAACTGCATCTCAATGGTATGACGCAGCTTTGTTTTTTTACCTTCTATTCTCTCAACTTCGAAACGATGGCAGCCAAGAAAACCTTTAGGTTCAGTAAATCGAAATTGAATATAGGAACCAGGTTTGTAAGATTCCACTGTATAGCGAATGGGGCCGTGCCCACCGATAGCGCCAACACTCAACGGGCGGTCAAACTTCATCGCAGGCCATCGGTCATGAGGCCACAATTTGTCATTAGCTGAAGCGAGACCGTCGATAAGCTTTCCAATTTCAAATATCGAAGCATCAAGCACGCGCTCGTGAATGTTGATAACTGGCATGCTCACTCCTGTAAGTTGCGGTTTGAAAAGTTTTGACTTCGAAATAAAGCCCATGTAACGTTTACTTTTGCCATCCAACGAATTAATCAGCGCCTGCCCATTGGGTACGCTGAATTTACGAATTTAATAAAAAATATTTTTGTTACACCAGCTCAAGCATTACTCACCTTAGAGCCAAGCCTTAATCAATGATCGATTAATTTTAAAATTTGTTTGGATGTGTATTCGCCTACATCTGCGAGTCCAGATACCGGTATAAAATGATTTGCGTTATTTGAATACAGGCATCTTATAGAAGCAGGGAAATCATCATCTGCTTCATAGAAAATATAGCATAATGCAATTTTCGGCAGCGGGTAAAGAATAAAGGAGAAATCGCCCCCTGCTTCAGAAGGCCCCTTTTCTCCATTAAATGTTTTGACAATACTTTGCTTCGCTTTCTTAATTGCTGCAACATGAGGACCGAGCAATTTACTAGTAGGCATTGCTGAAGCGGCCACATGGGACATGCTGTCGGGAAACTCCTTGAAGGATTTTAAGGGTAAGAGAACACAATTATCTGAATTGGCATTTAAGGCGTAAACAGAAATTATAAGACCAAGCACCGAGGAGTGTTCTTCCTCTCCAAGAGTAATTCTTTTCGGATCAATCACACACTTTTCACCAAATGCATCAAAATGAAATTGCTCTCCGAACTGTTCACCTGGAAGATTGCTTGAGAGGTCAATCGGATGATTACTGTAAAGTCCCATAAGATTGTCTTGAATAATTTTACCATAATTGTCTGACATTTATTGCCTCCTTTATATTCACCGTTAGAAATGGGCAACAACCGGGTACAAAAAAAAATCCATCACACTATCTCGGTGTGGCTTCAGTTTGTTTAAGAGTCCAATGGCCGAGCTGAGCGGAAATTTTGCCGAAATAATGGGTCGCTTGCGGCCCGATTATCTTGGTAAAATTTTCCGCTCAAGTGATTGGTTGTCGCGTAGCGCAGCGGAGTCGACAACGCAGAATTCACTGGCCCGAGCTGTTTGCGGGTCCAGTGTAATGACTTGATATGTTATTATTATACTTTTTTTCTAAATGACTCAATGTGCATGATATAACTTACTGGGACATTCATTTCATTAGCGCATTGAGTCATTTCATTGAGATAATCTGGTTCTGGGGCACCACAATCAAATTCTTCAGAAATAAAACAAAGTGCTTGGCGGAGTAGCCCATTATCCATCTCTGCCATTACTGGATATGGATAGTAAACTTGTCCAAACATTTCATGAACTTTTCTGTAGAGGTCAGTCAATTCACTATGATTGACCAATGCTAGGCCACCATAGCAATTGTGCTCAGCACTTCTTTCCAGATTGACTCTTGGTTTAATTGCTAGAGAATACCCAGGCACTTTTGCTGGATACGTTTTTTCGCAATTTATTCCATGCTGTTTCAGAACTCTTGCACTCATAAATGTGCCATAGAAGAACACCCAAACATCGCTCATAATGTCCCTGTTTGTGAGATTTTCTTATCATATCGTCGTGATCAGCGGTGGCGCCAATCAATTTGCCGCGTAGCTCCGCCACGCTTCTCGCCATCCGCTGAATTGCATTGTTAACTCTTTCACAGCAATTTATTGAAATCTATTTCATATCCAGCTGCTTTCATTTCTTTGGCTATATCAATTTGCCAATCTTTATCGTTGATATATACAATTCCACTAATGTCGTTCGGTAGTTCAATTGCTCCTTCAACAAGGGGGGCAACATTATCTCGACCAATCTTACCGATAAGAAAGCCGTGCTCAAAGATAACATTCTGTCGCGCTCTGTACTTTAAGCTGCCATTTTCAGCCTCGTCTTTCACATTCCCCATGTCATCCGGGGTATAGAGGACAATCCCAAAACCAACTTCATGGGAATATTTTTCAATTTTTTCAATAATTGTCATTCCTCTGCTTGCCTGCTCGTGCAAAATTATTGCTTCAAAACCAAGCTTTTCAATAAATCGAGCGGACCTTTCCTTCGCTTCACTGTCATGCCCGTGAACAATAAATACCTTGTCTTTAGGCTTTTCATCTTTGGACAAAATGGGATTTACATCTTCATCATTTTTTTCTTTTAGATCATATTCATCATTTTGGATGTCAAGAATTAGAGAATCTATATATGACAGCATATTGTTCCCATCTCTTCTCCAAAAACGGTCAACATCGCTTTCACTCCGCCTCACGACTAGAAAGGCTGAATGGGTAAGCTTTTCGTTAAGTGTTGATGATTCCCCTGGCAGATAACTATCGAGGAATTGTAAAAATTTTCTCCTCCATGTATTGAATCTGTCATTGCCATATGCACTTCCGCGAGACTCGAAAGCTTGCACTACCTCTCCGGTAAGACGATCTTTGAAGATTTCAAGGTTATCTAATATTTCTTGTTTATTCATCTTTGTTTCCATGGAGAGCTAACAAGGTATTATCTGGACGGATTCCGTCCAGATAATACTCCTAATTGCGATATTGACGATAACCGCAAAAAATGTGCCATCATACCTGTCTTTATTGTTTTTAAAATTATAAAAAATCGATAGAGCATATAATGCCTGCTACCATGGCAGGAACTGTCATTGTGATGCATCATAAGATTGTTATTGGAATGTAAGGTGAACGGCTGACAAGTCAAGTTGATAGTTCCTGAGAGGTTTTAGCTTGATAGTGCCCCAAAAACTAGCCCGAAAAGGAGCATTCTGGGATCTTCAAAAAATCAAAATTATTTCCAGAAATTGGGGCAGAGCAAAGTGATAAGTTTTGGCAGTTGTTGCTTCACCGAACCACTTGGAGGTCTTCGACCTCTTTCCTCCAGAACAACCTTGAGGGAGGGATACTCAGAAAAAATTCACACATATTAATCCAGCGGCAAATATACCTTCCCTCCGAGCTTCCCAAAATTTCCGATAGGTTTCTCCGATGGGTGCCCGTTCACCCTAGCAAACTAACCAATTGGATTTCCTTTGTTTGCTATGCTATATCAGTGATTTTCGTGACAATCGGACCAGCAAATCTTCAGTCTTTTAAGTTTCCAGGGCCTGGGAGTTCCATGCCTGCAGACAACGGGGAAATATAGTATGGAAAATAATCCTGAAAGCGACGGACGCAGGGCCTTTTTGAAATCGGCCATCGTTGGGGCAGCCGGTGTGGCTTTGCCGATAGGAATCGCGCGGGCGAAAACCTTCTCCCGGGACTCCCTCCAGGTGTGGTCCTGCGGTGGGTTGGCGGAAGCTTTCATCCCGGCCAACACCAGATATGAACAGAAAAACGGGATAAAAATAAGCTATACCGGCGCGTTCGCCGCGGCCCTCGGCAAATCCTTGCTCGGCAGTGCCACCACCGAGGTATTCGGCGGCCGAGTCCTGGACCTTGCAAAAAAGCTCAAGAGTTCCGGAAAAATGGTCTACTTTAAACCGCTGTGTTTTACCAGCTATGTGATGGTTACTCCCATCGCCAATCCGGCCGGCATCGAGGAGCTAGGGGACATGGCCCGGCCGGGAGTTCGGGTGGTCCTCGCCCCGGATGCATCGCCGCCGGGAGGGCAGGCCGCCCTGAACCTCCTGAAAAAAGCCGGTATTCTCGATTCGGCAACAAAAAATTGCGTGTCGTCCGGCAGTTGTGTTCAGCGCATCATGGCCGATATCATCAGTGACAAGGGGGATGTTTCCATCGTCGAACTGCGCCTCACCCGATTGCCTGCCTTTGCCGGTAAAACTCATATTGTTCCCATCCCGGAGCAGTTTTTTCCACCGCCACCACTAACCTTCACCATTGGGGTCATGAAAGATGCCGCTGACCGCACTCTGGCTGATGATTACCTGCAGTTTATTACCTCCGAGGAGGGACAGGCATTTTTCGACGCCGCCGGTTTTATTCCTGCGATTTCCGACAAGGGTAAAGAACTCATAGAAAAGCTGGGGGTGAAAGATGCTTGATGGGCAATCCTGCACGTTGCAGCCTGATGTTCCTACTGAACGGAAATGGAGCATCCGTCTGAGTATTCGGCGTAGACTTGTCCAGTTTATTATGCTTGGGCTTCTCGGCCAATGGTCATTTTACGGCATCTTCCGCTGCCCCTTTCTCGTCCCCTATATCAGCTGCCGGAACTGTCCTGTGATCACCTGTCACGGCCGGATAGTATCAATGTTCTGGGGCTTCTGGCTATTGCTTCCCGTGTCCGCCCTGCTCTTTGGGCGGGCCTTCTGCGGTTGGGGCTGCCCGGGCGGGTTAATCAGTCAGCTGTTCGGCAAACTGGCGCCGGTCAAACTGCGGGCCCGGAATTTCATCACCCGATGGGCACCTTCAGGCAAATACCTGGGGTTGGCGGCAGCTCTGTATATCTATTACATTCTCGGCCAACCGAGAGCCGATGTGCCTATCCGCATCGGTGAGTTTTTCCAGTCGGTTCTCCTTACTTTCGAGCATGCGAGTCCCAGCTGGCTCATTCGCACCATTTTTGTCCTCGGTTGTCTAGCCGGAGGACTGGTTGTTGCCAATGTTTGGTGCCGCTTTGCCTGTCCGGGCGGTGGCCTGCTCGAACCGGCACGTCGCCATTCCCTTTTTAAATTTTATAAAACCAGTATCTGCAATAATTGCAATCAATGCCTGGACATTTGCGAGATGGGTACCAGGCCAAACGAGGTGAATTGCACCAACTGTGGGGATTGCCAAGGGGTATGCCCAAGTGGGGCAATTGTTTTTGGGCGGAAGAAATGACTTTGTCGATACCGGCAATCGACCATCTTGATACTGTCTTGACCAAGATGCCGTGGATTTCGGTAGCCGGTATCGCTGGGGCTCGCGATGGGTACGGCAGCAGGCTCATCGACTGATGGAGATCTCCCTCGCCGCCTCTTCCGTCGCAGCAAACCAGGAATCAAGATCGCCGCCGGCAGCCATTTTCTGGGCGGTTCCGGTAATCACACCGGTCTGCACATCGACCAGCCGCAAATCGATGCGCACCACATCCTCAATAACCATATAGCTGCCAAACACCATCTGTTGCGCCTGCACCAGCCGGCCAAGCTGCAGGCGGGTAGATTCATCCACCACCTCCGAGGTGCCAAGATTGAGCTCTTCAAGGGCAAGCCGCAGTCTTTCCCGTTCGACCACGGTAATTACCGGCGAACTTCTAAAAACTTCGATCACCTTTGCTGCCATAATCTCTCCGAGATCAGGGATCGCAGTCGGCTGCGGACTCAGATTATCAAGGTCCCAGACTGCTACCACGGTATTTTCTTGCCGGCCGCCGGGAGGCATGTCCGTTGAGGCACATCCAGCTATCAGAAAAAGAAGCAGTGTGACAACACCTGAGAAAAAAACGATATGATGATGAGAGCAGTTTTTCATTATAATGCCTTCGCCAATATTTTTTCTTTTATTTTATCATCCCGGTGCAAGGGACGATCCTGCCTGATGATGCGGCCGTAGCTCAGGTCCGCCTCCACCCTGGTTATCTCAATTTCACCGACCGGCTTTGCCGTACCCCTAAGTATCTTTCCTCGGTATTCAACCGGCTTCTGCTCCTCGATGACCTCAACTTTGCTGCCAAGGGTAAAGCCCTGTTTCTGACCAAGATTGATAAGGACCTCCTGGTCGTCAACCTGGACAATATAGCCCTGGAGGGGATATTTCTCGATGATCGAGGAAAGCAGGTCACGGTTGAGGGTATTGAGCTCTTTTTCAAGTGAAACCTCCCTGCCGAACTGGGTGGTGATGACCTTGGCGATAACCGTGGTTTCCGTGTCAAGCAGCCGCAGATTCAAGAGGGTGGTGTCAGGCATGAAGTAGAGCGAACCGGTGCCGATCAGTTTTGCCGCCAGCACCCTGCCCAGCTGAAGCGCGGTCTCAGGGTCGGCAAGAGCGGAAGTACCAAGATTCAACTCTTCGAGAAGCCTCTGAACCAGGACGCGATCGACCACCTGCACCCGGCCGGAACCATTCAACATACTGGCCAACTGCGAGGTGAGCACCGTTGAAAAGCCGTCCCGTTCCGAGAGTCCGCCTTTTTCATCAATGTTGAGAAACGTCAGGATCATTGGCCGGGAGGTCCAGCTATCTTCGTCGCCTTGGCGATTTTTCTCCTGGCTTTTAAACCGCTCCGAGAGGTCCTTTACCAGTTGGTCAATGCGCTGCCGCTCGCCTGCGTCCTTCTGCATGGCCAGCATGGTCTGGGCGTTTTGCGTGAGGGCCGAAGTGAATACATCGCCAGGGTTGCTTTGCAGAGTCTTTCTGTACTGATCAAGGGCCAAGTCCCAACGCCCTTCTTTTTCATAGGTGTAGCCCTTGTTGGAGGTCGCATCGATATAACCCGGGTCCAGTTCGATGGAGCGATCATAGAGCTCGCGGGATTTCTTGTATTCGCCCTTTTCCGCATAAAACCGGCCAAGCTGATTGTAGCCGTTTGCCCTCTGAAACATCTCCGAATCCTTTTTTGCCATGCTCTTCCGGTATTCCGCTTCGGCTTTCTCAGGCATGTTTTTGCTGAAATAGATATTGCCTTTCACCGTATTGACAAAGCCACGGTCCGGGGCCTTTTTCTCCACCTCCTCAGCTAACTGCAGGGCTTTTGCCGTTTGCCCTTTCTTCGCATAAACCGCGACCAGGCCTTCCTCGCCCAGGATTTCCCCCTGGCCAGGCTCGCGCTTCAGGTCGGAGAAGAGCTCCTCCGCCTTCTGTGAATCACCTTCCTGCAAAGCGGCATAGGCCTGGATCATCATACCCTTAGCCGGTTCCTTCTTGATGAGTTGATCTCCGATGGCCTTTGCGACCTTGTTTTGTTTACGGAGCAGTTCCCGCTCGGCAAGCCGGGTCAGCATGACTTCGGTTGACTTGCCGCCGCCCTGAATGACATCAAGAACCTTGAGGGTCGAATCCAAGATATATATAGTCGGCAGGATCATACGGGCGGCATAGAGATCACTCACCTTGCCGGGGTCAACGAGTACGGGGAACGATGGTTTGAGTTGCGCGTGGAATTTCCGGATCTTTACCTCAGAAGAACTGGAAATGGCCACTGCCGGCAACCCGGCTTCTGCAAATTTTCTCACCAGCTGATCAATGCTCTTTAACCCTTCCCGGCTTGATTTGGATTCGGCATCAAAAAAATAGATGATCGTAGTTTTCCCTTTATAATCGGCAAGCTGATGCTTCTTGCCGGCTAAATCCACCAGGGCAAAAGAAGGAGCATCACTGCCGATACCGGGTTGACCAAAACAGTACACCTGGCTGGTCGCCGCAATCACAAGGAACAAGGTGGCAACAATGGTTTTTATCCGTAGTTTGGGCATGATGTTTTCTCCTTAGATAGTTCCTCTGATCCTCTGCAGAGGCTATTTCGTTGACACCAGTTTGATGTTAACCGGGACCTCCTGTTCCTGATCGAACTGCATCTGCGCTTCCCACTCATAGTGGCCGGCCTTACTGAGGCGCACTTCGTGTTTGCCAAGCGTCAAGGTAAGCCGTGCAGGGGTTTGGCCTCTCAATTTGCCATCAACATAAAGTTCGGCCCCTGTCGGAATGCTGGTAATATCGAGATAGGCGTGTTTTATTGCAGCCGCGGGTTCTGGCGTTATCCTGGCCAATTTCTCCCCTGGTAGAGCCACGGGTATTCTGACATGGGCCTCGACTGGAGACTGGCTTGTTTTTGGCGAGGTTGATGGTGTAGCGATTGATGGTGTAGCCTCAACCCCCTCGTCTGTTTTCTGCTGGTACTTTTCCTCCTCTTTTTCAGGCGGTCCCAACGAAGTTGTCCCCTCGGTTGTCCTGGTTATCGGCAGCGAGGAGCGGCTGTCTCCCTCTTGCCTTTTATCTGAAAAATAAAACAGCTTCAAGGCGATGGCGCCAGAGACTGAGATGAAAAGAACAACAAGGAGCAATTTCCAGTTGAAGCGCCTACCGGGGGCAGCCTGCATTTTTTGCAGATGGGATGGCGAAAGCCTGGTCTCCTCCAACCATGAAGCGGAGTCGGGATGTTCCTCCAGACAATCTTGCAGGACGGCTGCCAGTTCAGCTCCGGTTTGGTACCGTCTTGCCGGGTCCTGTTCGAGACAAGTGAGGATGACTTTGCGCAACTGTCTTGGTATCCGGGGGGCTATTTTCTCAGGATCGGGCCGCGGACCCTGGAGGATCTGACTGAAAACCACCTCAATGGAGCCGCCGGTAAAGGGTTTTTGACCAGTGGCAAGCTCAAAGAGAATGACGCCGAGTGCATAAAGATCGGCCCGGCCATCAATCGGTTGCCCTTTCACTTGCTCAGGGGCCATATACGCAGGCGAGCCGATGAGGACCCCCAGCTGGGTCTTATTGGGATCGCCGTCCGCTTCAATCCGGGCCACTCCGAAATCGGTCAGTTTCACCGACCCTGAAGGAAGCACGATAATGTTGGATGGCTTAACATCGCGGTGCACCACTCCTTTCCGGTGGGCATAATCGAGGGCCTCGGCGATCTGGCGTCCTAAGGCGACAATCTCGGTGAAGGACAACCGCCTCTCTTTGATGAGCTGATCCAGACCGCAGCCATCGATGAATTCCATGGCGATATAGATCGTGTCGTGGTCCTGGCCGACGTCGTAGACGGCAACGATGTTCTGATGGTTTATCCTGCCGATCGCTACAGCTTCTTTGAGGAAGCGCTGGACATACTCCTCGCTTTGGACCCGGTCCTCCCGGAGAACCTTCAGGGCGATGGTCCGGTCTATCCGGGGATCATGGGCCTGGTAAACCACCCCCATCATCCCCTCGCCGACCTTTTTAATGATCTGATAGCGACCGTAATTCATATGGTTTGAGCGCAGTTAAAAAATCGCTAAGGACTGCAAACGGAATAAGAAAGCCTATGAAGTCAGTGCCCCGGAACCTGCCTTTAACTACGGCGGTCAGTTCCCCCGCCGCGTTAAAGACCGGGCTGCCGCTGCTTCCCGGCTGGATTTTCATATTGATTTGCCACAGAGGCATGCCGTTAACCCGCCTTGGTGTTTCAAATATTTTGCCGGAGTGGACGTTGATCTTGTTCGGTGATAAGCACCCTATGGCGTAGAGCGTTTCATCCGGTCGGATATTATTTCCGACTGCCGTCAAAGAAACATAACTGGCCACCTCACCCTGCATCCGCAGCAGCGCAAGGTCTCTTTCATGATCAGCCTTAATGAGGCTGCCTTTGTACTCGCGCCCCTGGCTGGTCGTTATACTTATATCCTGCGCTTCTCCCAGGCCGTGGGCAGTTGTGATAATCAACCCCTGCTTATCGATAATAAAACCGGTAAACTGCTCCTTATGTAACGGTGTGTTTACCACAACACAGACGACCGACTCTGCCTGCACCGGCAGCCTGTTCAAACCGTCTTCATTGGGCCGGCTGCTTTTGCTGCCAAGTGAAAGTATATAATTATCAAGGTGTTGCCATAAATCGCCTTTGAGGGTTTCACCACTGCCGCCGCCCCCTTCATATTCCAATCGAATGGATGTAGCAAGAGGAGACTGGGGTTGCAGGAGAATATGTATATCTGCCTGCCCCCGGTGGGCAGACAGCTTTAACTCTCCCATGGGAAGGGGGGTCCGGCTAAGGGTGTAGCCGGCCTCTTTTAACCAAGGGGACAGAACAGCTTCCGATTCGCCAAGAGGGATGGGTAGAACCTTTTCATCGATTTCAGCGCACCGTGAACCTGAAGCAATGATAAGTGAAAGTAAGGTGAAAAGGAGAATTTCTCCCCAAGGTTTCTTCATTCTCTTCGTCCTGTATGACATTTCCATATAACATTTTCGCCCACTGCTTTTTTAAGGGACGCGGAAAATACTAACATGCCTGGCGTCCCTGACCAGAGAGCGGATCAATACCTTAAAGACAAGCCGGCGTAAAAGTTGGTCACCTCGTGGTCGTAGCTGTAAACCGTCTGATCGTCGTTGTTAGACCGCACCTTGAGGTATTGCAAGCGGGTATAAAGACTCAGGTTCTTCAGCAGGTCATAACGCAGACCGACTTCTATCGCATTAAGTTCTTCTTCCTGCTTTTCCTCCTTATAGGTGCCGTTGGGAAATTGGGCCAACCGGCCAAGGAAGTCCGTCTTCCTGTAAGCGTACGAGAAGCTGGGGGTGAGAGGTAGAGCCGAGAAAGTATAGGAGAGGTTGGGTCTGACGCCGTATGAGTTGTAATCATAAAAGTCGGTCATGAATTTGTCATCGCTGAGACCAATCGTGCCTAAGCCGTCGTAATAATTCTGGTTGCTGCGGTACAGGCCGCCGCTTATGTCCAGGCCGAGCCGCAATCCGGGATTGCCGGTGGGCACATAATAAGTCCGCAGCTCCAGCCCATGCTGATAATCCTTCTGAGCCTCATCGGTCAGCACCCCGTTAGCGTCCACTACCTTCTTGTCTTCAAGATCCTTATAAAGAAGGTAATAATCAGCGGCCCAGGCCGGACCGGTCTTGTTGCCCCAGGCGTAGCCAATCCTGGCCAGGGTGCCGTCATAGTCCCGTTCGTCTCGTTCCGTGCCAATGCCGGTTGCCAGGTCAAGCAGCGACTGAAAGTTGGGGTATTCCCGCTGGTAATACTGCAACCCCAGCTTCAGGGCGCCATCCGCGTTGCCAAAGCCGAGCTCTTTCATCCTGAAATCGATCCCGCCACCTTTATCCCGATAGTTGTAAAGACCATCGTCCCAGCCACCGCCTGCCACATCCTTGTTATAGGTCCAGGTGAAAAAGAACGACGGGGTAAGCGAATAGCGGTTGCGCTCGCCAAAATCCAGCTTCACCATCGGGGTTATGGTGTGCGACTGAAATTCTGTGCGCTCCCTTGGCCCCACCAGGTCCGAATAATAGTCCCGCCGCTGATAATACTCGCCATTGTAGAGCAGGAGAAAGGTCGACCGGTCGTTGATTCGAAAGACAGGGGCCAGCACGCCGCTGAGACCGCCGCCGGAGAGGCTGCCTCCTCCGGCCTGCTCGGACAGCGAGTAATAGCCATCGAGCTGAGCGACAAAACTCAGCCTCTCCGAAATGTCCTGCCAGCTGTTTGGTGGTGCTTCCGAGCCTGTGGGCAGTGGTTCCCCTGGCTCTGTCCCCTGTTCCTGCGTCTGGCCTGCGGCTGGTTTTGCAAACCATGGGGAGGCAAGCATCAGGAAAGCCGATATGGTAAAAATCATATAAACAGGCAGACAGCAAGCTTGAACGGTCTTATTATTCATTATCTTCTTCTCCTTTGGGGTTGGCTCCAGGATCAAAAGCAGACCTTGCAAAGTCTCCAGTATCGTGAATTCAGGGGCCTCACTCTGGCGATTGTTTCCAGAGCATACGGGACAGGGGGATGTAAACTACATCAATAGGGGTGTCACTAAACACACCGCCATCGATAACAATTTCCAGATTATTGTCGCCGATATTCGGCGCTCCCGGTTCATTGACCCGCAAAGCATCCCAGAAATTCTGAAAATCCACCCCCTGCGATGCAAAATTAATCAGGCTCTCACCAATATTAGTATCGGTGTTCGCATCTCCCAAGACGTAAAAAGAAACCGCTAACAGAAGAACAGGATCACCATCTCCCGTGAGATAAAATTGGAACCCTTCTGGATTGAGGTCGTCAAAATCTTCGGGTGGGGATACGTCGTCCGGGTCACCCTGGACAATATTGTAGACTACATCCCACTGAGAGGAGGAAAGTTGCTCTGTTAGTATCGGCTGACCGCTTCCACCAGCTTCCCCAAACGTTCGGCTTTCCTGCAGGTATTGGCCGGTGGGATTGGTGAATCTGACATACATCGAGTCGAGCTCGATTCCACCGTCATACTGAATGAATCTTCCATCTTCGTCTGAGATGGCGTGCAGGTATTCCGACCAGGGGAGGTCACGGAGAGACTGGGCAACAGGAATGGGGTCATGGAAGGAGCTTGTCCAATCAATGGTGGAAAGACCGGCGTGCGCGCCGTTCCCCCGCAGACTCACATTGAGCATCTGCACGGTTTGATTGTCGGGACGCAGAATATACTGCTGGGTCCGCACCCAATTTCCTTCCCGGTCCTTGAGAACGCGGCCGGCCTGGGCATCGGCCCGTTGCATCAGCAGGTCATCCCGGCTCCGGATATCCCCGGCTGTGAGGGCGTCGTTGATTGTAGCCAACAAGTCGCCCTGGGCAGCCTGGGCGTGCATCTCAAGAATCTGCCGGTTGAGCTGATCCTCCTCAAGCTGCACTGCATAGGCGAGATAGGGATCGGCATTTATTTGCTCAAGAAAAGAAGGATGCAGAAACGAGGCGTGCTCTTCTTCGGTGTCAGCCCCGATCGTCTGTAAGCCAGGGATGTAGGCTCCGGTCCATGCAAATCCCCAGTCATTCTCAGCGTCAGCCATGTCACCTGGCACGAATTCACCATTATCAACCCTGCTTGCCAGGGCCGGGTCATTGAAAGTGTTACTGTGAGCAGTATTGATAGAGTCTATACTGACAACAGGCGGGGTACTGCATCCTTCATCAACCGCGCCATTGCAATTGTTGTCGATATCATCCCCACATATTTCTGTCACGGGTAGGCCGATAACACAACTTTCTATTATTACACTGCCTCCGACACAAGAGCTCGAGCCGGTTGAGCTGCAGGCACCAACCCCACAGGTGGTAGTCATCGAGTCATAATCTTCGTCAATCTGCTCATTGCAATTGTCATCTATGCCGTCACAGGTGGAGTCTATTGCGTTTAACGGTGCCCCAGGAACACAGCTGTCTATTACCTTGCCTCCGACACAAGAGGTCGAGCCGGTTGAACGGCAGACACCACCCCCACAGACCGTAGTGACCGAGACATAATCCACTTCAATGCATTCGGCATGCCGGTCAGCCGGATCAACAGTATTGTCAGGTGGGAGGATTTCTGTCGCCGGCTGAATCATTGATGCATAAGTTTCCCTGGAGTCCCTGGGCCGGCCTTTTTCAGCCTCCGCTGCGGCAACCTCGATTTCCTCTCCGATATCGTCCATCATCTTGCACAGGCCCGGGTCCTGGGCGCAGGCCTGCTGGGCGCTTTCCTCGGCCTTTGTGTAATCTCCACGGTCACTGTAGTCCAGGGCGGCAAACCAGGCCAGCAGGGCGTCAAGATTAGTAGCCAGGGGTTTCTGCAGCTCGGCCTCCTGTTCGGGGGTGAGCTTAATTTCCAGCTCTTTGATGATATCAAAGAGCAGCTCCTTTTCCATCTTGAACAATTCAACCAGGAGCTTACCTTCTGTCTGCGGATTGCCGAAGATTTTTTCCTTTGGCACGTCAAGCAGGCTGGACTTCACCTTGAAATCTGAAATCGCCCCTTTCAGGATATCACCGCCCACCATGTGTTCGGCTCTTAAAAATCTGCCAATCCGGGCGTTGCCTGCAGGCTCGGTCAGGCCTTTCTGGGCGAGGTTTAATTCGCTGACCAGGGCCTCGAGCCTAGCCCTCTCCACGATCTGCAGCCCCTCAACTTTGGCAAGATCGGTGATCAGCATGATCGCCAGGCCCTTTTGGATCGGATTCAAATCAGCCAGTTCGGTTTTGTTGTTAAAATAGAGGATAGCCACAGAGTTCGGCACTGGTTGGGCCTGGAGCGTCTTTTCCTGCTCCACCGCTTTTTGGGCCCATTCCCTGTCTTGTTCGGTAACCACCTGTCTGGCCGATACAACAGAGGCTACGGTCACGACAACCAACGACACGCCCAGCAACACATTGATCAGTTTCCCTTTCATCGTCTTTGCCTCAAGGTCGAAGATTTGGTTTGGAGCCCCGCCGTCCATCGCATCAGGCGCTCCCCATACCCTATCCGCTGCTCATCGGCTCTCTGCCGTTGAGGAACGCAGCAAAAAAATACCCCTGTAATAGCTCAAAGCCGAGACTTCGGCAAAAATCCACCTCGGTTTGGCTACTCACTCCTTCTGCTACAGCTGTTATCGTTTCCTCACGGCATATCTGTAGCAGCGCCCTGACCATATTAATCCTAAATTGAGACGCGCTCTCCACCTCCTGGAAAAATTTTATGTCAAATTTCAAGTAGTCCGGCGGTACTTCGACGAGTTCCAGAAGCCGTGCCTGACCAGCGCCAAAGTCATCGTAAGCCAGTTGGACATCAAGAGATTGTAAACTGGCTTTCAGCAAGCGCATGGTGGCTAGATCGGTTGCTGCCTCTTCATGAATCTCCAGAACCAGCTTCACTAAAGGATGAGCACGATGAAGAAGCTCAATGGAGTGCAACAGTCGTGCTGGATTATCGAGCTCTCGTGGATGGGTATTGACAAATAACTTACAATTGCCGGTCTGACTGCAGACCTGCCCCACTCCTTTGTTACGAAACAATTCACTGAGATCGACCTCCAACCCTCCACTTTCGGCAATCTGAAAGAGTGCGGCTGGTTTTATCGGCAATGATGGGTGGCAGCCGCGACCTAGCAGCTCATATCCGTACGTCTTATCATCCCGACTACCGACAATGGCCTCAAGGACAACAGTCGTCATTGCTTGACCAAGAAGTTCCTGCAATTCATTGAGCCCTTGAGGTAGAGCGTTCGGCAAGGAGCCGATACCAACCATTGTCAATTCTGCATCAGTCGATTCTGCGATATTTTCCCGGATAAGCCTGAACTCCATATCCGCAAAATGGATGATATCGCCATGGGTTAACAAAAATTTATTCGTGATTGGCTGGAGATTGACAAATGTACCATTGGTGCTGCCCATATCCTGCAGGTACAGACGAACTCCATCACTCTGAAACTCGCTATGCAGGCGGGAGATATCGAGCGAGTCCAGATGCAAGGACATATTCCGCCCGCGCCCAACAGTAAAAGGAAAAGAAGCCAGGGGTATCCTGCGCAACGTTTTTCGACCACTTACGAAGCATTCGAGGAACCATGCCGGCACGGGGAATCTCCTTGCAGAAAGAGATATATTGGCAACATTACCGAAAGGTAAGGTGCTCACCAGTGAGCGTGGAATTTATTCGCGATAACAAACTAGTAGTACTGATATAAGCCTATCACCTTTATCGTAACTATGCAAGAGTACGTCACAATTACAATAAAAATATTATTGCTTGACCTGCTTGAAACAAAACGATAGTACTAACGGGAGCCCACGGGGAGTCTCCCCGGTGGAATTGATGATGGTGGAATTATCCCGTAAGGGGCAGGCCCCTGTGCCCGCCCGCAAGAGTCTGGAAGATCCATGATTATTAAGGAACCCAACCATGCATAAGAAGGAACAAATCGAGCCCAAAACTGCCGAAATCCAAGAGCTGGACCTCGCCTCCGCGCTCACACTCGCCATCTACCTCCATCGTACTGCAGAGTTTTCCGACGCTGAAACACTCTACCGGCGGATTCTTGAATCAGCCCCGGACAACGCCGATGCCATGCACTTTCTTGGTGTTCTCCTCCATCAACGGGACAGAAGCGATGCGGCCATCGAGCTCATCGAGCGCTCCATCGCGCTTGACCCCAGTCATACAGACCGCCATAACAACCTGGGAAATGTCCTTATTGAACGTGGTCGGCTGAGTGAAGCGGCAGAGGCCTACCGGAAATCCATTTCACTCAGGCCGGGCCATAGCGACGCCTGGAATAATCTTGGAGCGGTACTGCGGGCATTAGGCCGGCTCGAAGAGGCGGGCTCGGCATATTTGAAAGCAATCGAACTCGATCCGGAAAACGTCCATGCCTACAATAATTATGGGAACTTACTGGGGGGCCAAGGCAGGACCAAAGAGGCGGTTGCCTATTACTGCAAAGCAATTACACTGGTGCCCGGTCACCCCGATTCCATGCGTCTTTTGGGGATCGCTTATTACACTCTTGGGCAATTTGAGGCGGCTTCAGAGACTTACCGTGAATGGCTCAAAGATGAGCCTGATAACCCGATTGCGCAACATATGCTCGCTTCCTGTTCCGGCGAAAAAGTCCCCAAACGGGCCACCGACCAATACATTTCCACAACATTCGATGCCTTTGCCAACAGCTTTGACCGAAAGCTCGAAAGCCTGTCCTACAAAGCACCACAGCTCGTTGCCGATGCCGCGGCAACGCTGCTGGGAGCCCCGGCAAAAAACCTTATCGTTCTTGATGCGGGATGTGGCACCGGACTATGCGGCCTGCTCATCGCGCCCTTTGCCGCGCGGCTTACAGGAGTCGATCTGTCCTCACGGATGCTGGCCGTAGCCAGGACGCGTACCATTTATGACCAACTGATAAATGAAGAACTAAGCTCCTATATAGCGGCTCACCCCAAAAATTTCGATTTAATTGTGTCGGCTGACACCCTGGTTTATTTTGGCGAACTCGATGAGGTCTTCGCCTCGGCAGCGAGGGCGCTGCACCCAGGTGGTCTGCTCGTTTTTACAGTGGAGACGATGAGTGATGCTGCCGCCAATATGGGCTATCGCATAAATCCACACGGCCGTTACAGTCACAGTCGGACCTATGTGACGAAAGCACTGAGAGATGCCGGTTTTGGGACGCCGGTTATCGAGTCGGCTATCCTGCGCATGGAGTCGGGGAGTCCGGTGCAAGGCTTAGTGGTTGCTGCTCACAATGGGGCTTGATAGCCCATAATACCAGAAAGTCCAGGTAGATAAATACATAATTTTACAGCCACTATCGAAAAAATGTGACCGTCAGAAAACGTGTTGCCAGGTAGGAGATAGCTAGCGCAATAGGTGCAGGTGGCAACCGGTGCTTGTAACAAATAAAATCAGTGGTTATAGTTAGCATGAGTTTTCATATTGTAGCATGATGATCATTTAAGGGCTAGTCTAACAGGCCGATTTATCATCTTGAGGAGAGGGCAGCATGCCTCTAACATTCACTGCAATAAGCTATCGTGGTCGCCCGCCTACGGACCATATTACAGCGGTCCTCAATCACCGGGCCGGAACCATAGGACGCGCTCCCGACAACGACCTGGTGCTAACGGATCCGGAAAAAATCATTTCACGTTTCCATGCCTCCATCCACTACGAAAATGGTTCATTTTTTATTACAGACACCAGCCTGGCCGGAACCGTCATCATCAATCGAGGCATAACTCTCCTTCGAAATACTCCTCAAGAAACCGCGCGTTTGGAGAACGGGGACCGCCTTCAGGTCGGGGATTATGAGCTCACTGTATCCGTGTCAGAGGAACATGAATCCCCACCTCTCCCCAAATTTGATTTTTTGCGCGAGCCTCTTTCCTCAGCCTCACGCCACGGTCCTGACACAACAGAGGACAACCTGGACCTGGAAAACCTGCTTAATAGCGGAAAATCATCTCGTCCAGACATTTATAGCGAATCAAGCATTAAACAATCGGCACATCCTAATGCCGTCGATTATCTCCGCGGCCCCGCACACCAAGAAAGCTTTACCCCGCCGGAAACGGAATCATCTCCCCTCCCGGTCTCTAAGCAGGAGACGATACCCGATGATTTCAACCTGCAGGAGTTGCTGAACAGTCTGGAGGAACCGGAAGACCACCACCAGCCAAGCGTTTTCCCCGATATTCCCCCTCCACCGATCGAAAATATCCCCAAGTCGCCTGCCGGCGACTCCACTCCGGAGCCCCCGGCGGCAACACCAATTCCGCCAGGACCAATCCCGCCACCACAGAAAGTGAAGCCCGTTGTAACGCAGTCAGTCCCGGCGGAGGCCGCAGCCACCCCCGAGCGCCCAGCCGATGATGAGACGCCGGCCGCCGACACCAGCCACCAGCAGGCGCAACAGGCACAACAGGAACTTGCCGCTCTTTTTTTTGAAGCGGCTGGTATCAATGCCCAGCCTTCCATGCGCCCGGAAGAAATTATTGAATACATGCAGGTGGCAGGCACCCTCATCCGGGAAATAACAGGCGGACTAATGACCATGCTTCGCGGTCGAATGGAGATCAAAAATCAGTTTCGGGTTTCGAGGACCATTCTCAGGCCCACCGGAAACAACCCCTTAAAATTCTCCCTGACCCCTGAAGATGCCCTCAAACTGCTACTTGTTGAAAAAAAACCAGGGTTCCTCGAGGCGGTCGAGGCGGTACGGCAGGCCTGCACCGATATCATGAATCATGAACTGGCCTCGACCGCAGCCAATCAAGCTTCGCTTCTCGCCATCTTGAAGCAATTCGATCCCCACAATTTCAGCCATCAGTACGAAGAGGGTTTTATTCTTCAGAAAAAATCAAAATGTTGGGAAACCTATTGTCAGGCCTATCCGGAACTTACTAAAAACGCCCAGGAAAATTTTTTTGGAGAAGAGTTCGCCAACGCTTACGAAGAACAGATGGAAAAGCTCCGGTCGATGAACAGGGCAAATCAGCAAAAGTTGCGGGATAAAGACGATGAATGAAAAAGGGAAAGTCATCTGGTCGGAAGGAATGTTTCTTCGACCACAGCATTTTCAACAGCAAGATCGCTACACCACAAACCTGATCAACGGCTGCTGCAATCCGTTACACAGCTATGGTTGGGGTTTTACCGCCCTTTCCCTTGATCAGAGTCTGCTCAAAATCGGCAAAGTAGCCCTCATTGAATGCAAAGGTATCTTCCCGGACGGCACACCTTTCAAGCTGCCCGAAGATGATGACCTGCCCCTGGCCATAGATATCCCGGCTGATATCTATAATGAAACCGTCTACCTGGCTCTGCCGGTGAAGAGACATGAGGCCATTGAAACAGACAGCGTCCTCTATCCGGACAGCCTGGCCAGGTATCGTGCCACCGACATTGACACCAGGGACACCAATAGCGGCTTCGGGTTCGAAAGCAAGGCTCAGCTGCAGGTCGGCGGGTTGAATACTCGCCTGGAAATCCAGAGCAAGGAGCGATCAGGGTATACCTGCTTGGGAATTGCCCGGATTCTTGAAAGACAGGCCGACCAAAACGTGCTTCTTGACGATCAGTATATTCCCCCCTCCCTCAACTGCCTGGCCATTGCCAAATTGAGCGGTTTTATCCGCGAACTGCAGGGACTGCTGAATGCCCGCGGCGAAGCCTTAGCCGAGCGGGTAACGCAATCGGGCCATGGCGGTGTCGCCGAGATCTCCGATTTCCTGCTTCTCCAACTGGTGAACCGCTTCCAACCAATTTTCACCCACTTTTCGCAAAGTTCAAGCATCCATCCGGAAGACCTTTACCGGCAAGCCATCCAGCTCTCGGGGGAGATGTCCACTTTTTTTCTGCCTGGGAAAAGGCCGGCAGCTCTCGCCTGGTACGATCACGACAATCTCCAGGGGACCTTTAGCGCGGTGATGGATGAATTGCGCCAATTATTCGGCATGGTCAGTGTACCGCTCGCCACCCGCATCCTGCTCAGCAAACCAAAATACGGCATCTATGCTGCAAATAAACCCGATACCGCCCTGCTGGAAAACGCCATCTTCGTGCTTGCAGCGAACGCGCAGGTACCTCCCGAGCACCTGCGCACCAATTTTCCACGTCAGATCAAAATCGGTCCGGTGGAAGAAATTCACCAGCTTGTAGGCTCCGCACTCCCCGGCATTTCCATCAACCCCCTGCCGGTGGCACCGCGGCAAATTCCATATCACATGGGCTTCACATATTTCGAGTTAGACAAACACAGCGACCTTTGGCAAAAAATTCTCACATCAGGCGGAATTGCCTTCCATATCGGGGGCAATTTCCCTAGCCTGGAATTGGAATTTTGGGCCATCAAAAAAGTGGAATAAGCCATGGATAACAAAAATTATTCCGCCCCAGTCCCAGACGAAGACAAAACCATCCTCCGACCCTCGCCTGGCGGTCGGAGACGGGCGACGACTCCACCTGATCCTTTACCGGGCCATTGGACGGGTGACACTCTGCCGCCGGATATAAATTACCGAAACAACCCTCTTGTCGAGTTGAGTCTTTCCCTCTTGTCCCTGGTATTACAGTTGCGGCAAATGGCCTCTTGCCCCGACGTCGATGCCCTCCAGGCCCGTCTTGCCGAGTCAATAAAAAATTACGAAAGCAATATCCTGCAGCAGAATTTATCCCATACCCAGGCACGCACCGCCAGCTACTTTCTTTGCACCCTGTTAGACGAAACCGTGCTCAATACCCCCTGGGGGAGTGATAGCGATTGGGGGCACAACAGTCTTCTTGTCCAATTTCACAACGAAGCCTGGGGTGGTGAAAAATTTTTCGACATCGTCAGCCACCTCTCCCAGCAGCCCTCCCAAAATATCGCCCTCATCGAACTGGCCTATCTCTGCTTAAGTTTAGGCCTCGAGGGTAAATACCGACAAAAAGACAACCGCCTGAGACATATTGAGGGACTTCGCCAGGAGCTGTACCTTATGATTCAGAGGGTAAAAAAAACCGATAACCAGGCACTTTCCCTTTTCTGGCGCGGACTCGGCAATATCCACAATCCTTTAATCAATCGTCTGCCAAGCTGGGTACTTGTCCTGGTTGCTGCGGCCCTGCTCATGATCATATATCTTGGTTTTGCCTACTCTATTAACAGATCTTCCGATCGGGTATTCGAGCAATTGGCCGCCATTGCCCAGGAGGAGGCAAAACGGCCGGCATTCCAACCGGTGACGCCGGTTACCCGCCCGGAAATCCTGACGCGTGCCGTAAGATTAAGACGGCTTCTGGTCGATGAAATTCAGCAGAAAAAAGTCGAGGTAGTGGATGGTAATTTGCTGCGCATCCTTAATGCTTTTCCCTCCGCCAGCGCCCAGCCCAAGGATGAATATCGGCCAATGATGGAAAAAATTGCCAGGGAGCTGGCTACCGAATCGTCACTGATTGTCGTTGTCGGCCACACCGACGCTTCCCCCATTTTTTCCGCCCGCTTCCCATCCAACTGGCATCTTTCTGAGGAGAGAGCGAAGCAGGTGGCTGAGGTGCTTATGGATTTTTCCCCCCAATTGCAAAAACGTATCAGCTCAGAAGGCCGCGCGGCGACGGAACCAATTGCACCGAACGACACAGCAGAGGGTCGGGCACATAATCGCCGAATCGATATCCGGATCAGGTGAGAGATGAAAACGATTATTCAATTTCTAAAAAATACTTTGACCTTACAGTGCCTTGGCGTAATCGCCCTCTGCCTGCTTGTGTGGTTTGCCGGCCCACTTATAGCCATAGCCGGCCAGGTGCCCTTAGAGTCCTCCTTCAACAGGCTGCTCGCCATTCTCATCATCGTGGCGATTTGGGCTCTCGTAATCGCAATCAAGCAGATGCGCGCCGGCCAAAAGGACAAACATCTCCTCGCTGAACTGGCCGCACCAGCCCCGGACCGTGAGAAAGACGCCATCTCCACCGCCCAGGACGAAGAAAGGTCCGCACTGCAACAAAAATTCGAACAATCCCTCCGCCTCCTCAAGGAGACCAGAGCAAAAGGCAAGAGAGATAAACAGTATCTTTATGAGTTACCCTGGTACATCATTATCGGCGCTCCAGGGTCCGGCAAGACAACCCTTCTTCTTAACAGCGGACTCAAATTTCCCCTGTCCGACCGAATGGGCCCAAGCCCTGTTGCAGGGGTCGGAGGCACCAGAAACTGCGACTGGCTTTTTGCGGATGACGCCATTTTCCTCGATACCGCAGGCAGATATGCTACCCAGGACAGTCATAAGGACATCGATGAAGCCGGCTGGAAAGGGTTTCTGGATCTCATCAAAAAGTACAGACCCCGGCGGCCAATTAACGGTGTTCTCGTGACGATGAGCCAGGATGACTTCCTGCGCTGGAAAGAAGAGGACCTCCGGCATTATGCCAAGGTGATACGTCAGAGAATCCTCGAACTTTATACTCTGTTGGGCATCCGGTTTCCCATCTATATGCTGTTTACTAAATGCGACCTGATAGCGGGATTCGCAGATTTTTTCGCCGACCTCAAAGAGGAACAACGGCAGGAAGTCTGGGGTGAAACTTTCCAGGACGCAAATCCCGGATTAACGGAACAACATATCTCTCGATTCGAGGGTAATTTCGATGAGATGATAGATCGTCTACAGGCAAAAACCCTTCGGCGAATCCAAGAGGAAAACGATTTCCAGCGCCGCGGACTCATCCTCAATTTTCCAAGACAGATTGCCTGGATACGTAAGGGGATCACCTCATTTCTGCGCGACGCCTTCGGCAAGAGCGGATATGAGGCAGAACCTCTGCTGCGGGGGGTTTATTTCACTAGCGGCACCCAGGAAGGAACCCCCATCGATCGGGTTATGGGCCTCCTGGCCTCCTCCTATGGCCTTGATCGGCAAAACATTCCGCTGTTCAGCGGTCGTGGCAAAAGCTATTTCATCACCCGCTTGCTCAAAGATGTCATCTTTCCGGAAGCGGAACTGGCCGGCTTCGATCCTGTTGTTGAGCGACGGCAACGACTCCTGCACCTGACTAACTTCGGGGCAGTCCTTGGCTGCGTGGCCATCATGATTGCCCTCTGGACCGTCAGTTATACCCGCAACCAGTCCGCGATAGGAGCCTTCACCAAGGAAATAACCCCTCTTCAGAACTCAACCGGGAAGGAGTCAAACCTCAATACCGAGATGAGTTCCCTGGTCGCACGCCTTAACACCTTGCAGTCGGCAAAGAACGTCTATGTGCAATCATCATTTTTGATGACGTTCGGCCTCTTCCAAGGAGACAAGCTTCGCTCCGGCGCCGACCATATATATGAACAACTTCTCAAAAAACGTCTCTTGCCAATCCTTCTTTATAACATGGAGCACGAGCTCGCTGCGCAGATACGCCAGGGACAAGCCGCGAACTACCAGGACTTATACTTCTTGCTCAGTGTTTATCTGATGATGGGAATGCCTGAGAAAATGAATTTGCAAATGGCCATCGACTGGAACCGGTCACAGTGGGAGAACCAATATCCACGCGAGCCTCAACTACAAACACAACTGACGGAACATACCGAGAACCTGCTCAAAAGTTCCTTTGATCCGGCCGCCCTCAACCAGGAGGTCATCGCCGAAGCCCGACAACTCTTGAATGCAACCCCTCTGTCGGTACAGATTTACACCCAACTCAAGAGTGAAACCATCCCGAATCATTCCCTTGATTTTCACCTTGCCGATGCCCTTGGTCCCCACGGAGCTACGGTATTCTCACTCCCAGGGGTCGGTGAAGATAGTGAAAGTTTACAAATTCCAGGGCTCTACACCTACCAGGGTTATGAAACGTATTTCAAAAAAAAGGGATTGGAGTACATCAAGCAGGCACTGGCCCAAAATTGGATTCTGGAAAATCCAGCAGCCAACAAAGAGAGCGACCTGGAACGACTGCATGATGACCTGCAAAAACTTTATTTCAACGATTACCAAAACAAGTGGCAAAACCTGCTGGACAGCCTCGTTTTCAATAAACCTGATAACATCAACCAGGCAATTGAAATCATTGACAGAATCGGTGGAACGGAAAGCCCGTTACAGCTTCTGCTAGTCGCACTTGACAGAAATACCGTTCTCATCAAACCCCCACAAGCGGAGGAAAGCCAATCGATTAAAGGAGAAATTCAAGATAAATCAGCTGAAAAATCGCCACGGATTTTACCCCCAACAGAAACAATGGGAGCGGCCCAAATCCTTCCCCGTGAAGTGCAACGACATTTCCAGCTTTTGACCAACCTGGTCCGTCCGGTTGGCGAAATGCCTCCTCCCCTGAGCAAGGTGATAGCCAGCCTTAACCAGTTGCGCGATGTGCTGATACAAATCAGCACTGCTGCAAAAAGTGAGGAACAAGCCTTCAATATTGCCAAAGGCAGAATGAACGCCGCAGGCGGAGGAGACCCCATCAACGCAGCCAACAACGAATTTCGATTGTTGCCGGAACCTGTTAGAAGCTGGCTGCTCTCCCTCACTTCCCTGGGATGGGACCTAACCCTCAATAGCGCCAAAAAAGAATTGAACTCGACCTGGAAAGCCGATGTCCGTGCTGCCTACACCAAAGGCCTGCAAGGACGCTACCCCCTATTCAGGACCAGTAACATTGACGCGACCATGGTGGATTTCAGCCGTTTTTTTGCCCCGGATGGCATTCTGGATCAGTTCTTTAAGGACAAGCTTAGTTCCTTTGTCGATACCAGCACCCCCAACTGGGGCTTGGTTGCGATAGGCAATTCCAAGGTAGGTATTCGCAGGGAAGCACTTATCCAGTTTCGCAATGCGGCAAGAATCCGGGATGCCATTTTCGCCTCGGGTGGCGCCGTACCATCAGTGAGTTTTGAACTAAAACCGGTTTCCATGGATGAAAACGTCAGCACTTTTCGGCTCAGCCTCGAAGGCCAGTCGGCAACATATAGCCATGGTCCTTCCAGGCCTGAAAAATTCACTTGGCCCGGCCCGGAGACCAACGCCGGTGTCCGTTTGACGTTCCTGACCCTGGATGGCCAGGAATTCAGCAAATCAGAGGATGGGCCCTGGGCATGGCTGAAAACACTTGACAGGGCGGCAATGGAGAACACGATCATACCCGATCGATTTTTGGTG